>Ga0099826_10000917_pt1 | contig 16219 bp, 11 predicted proteins | sample Mtrugardesep15_FD_76830 | JGI IMG/M metagenome (GOLD analysis project Ga0099826, IMG submission 76830) | Root nodule microbial communities of legume samples collected from California, USA - M. trunc garden sep15 | ecosystem: Host-associated > Plants > Roots > Nodule | place: USA: California... | reverse complement strand
TTTTTTTTTTTTTTTTTTTTGTAGTTTTGTTTAGGGGAATATTGTTAGCAAAGTTCTTGCATTGGAATATCCATAAAAAAACCACTCTATTTGCATGGCAGGATGATACTATCTATGAAAAGTGCTGCTATATAGTGTAATTTTTTTACCGAGTCCAATAAAAAGAATTACTCTAAAAATAATAAATATGCACAGTGAAGAACAATAGGCATGCTTTTATGCAGACATAGTTAAACTACTTCAGTAATATATGCATGTTTATCACCATTATGGTCTTGATAGGATATGCATGTTTTGAAATTGTCATTAGCCAGACCAACTCTAAGCCATGAAACTCAATTATAGGCGCATACCTACTCTAACCACGTACTTAATTGGTAAACCATGTTTTTAACCTTTGTTGACCGTGTTTTTAGAGACTTAAAGTCCTTAAACTTGAGTCATATATCTGCAATTAAGCGTGGCAAGATTGACTTGCACTTAAAGGTTAATGTGGCAAGATTGACACTAACTTAAAGGGTACTGTTATATTTGAATGAAATTTCAATTATATTATATCTCTTCAATCTAATTTAATTAATTAATTAATTATTTTTCCTGTGATTTTGGACTCCTTAACTGTTTGATATATTGTAACAAAAATGTATATTTGAAATGTCACCATTAATCAATTCTACATAATATTTTATAATGATATATTTTTCAAATTGATTGAGTTGATTGTAATCAAAACATATTGATTAATAGTCTATAACAAACCTGCGCGATAGTGCGGATCAAGCGTCTAGTTTATAATTAAAAAATATCATACTATCTTCCGCCTTTTGATTTTCGCTTTGCCACATCTTAGCTTTAAGCCTCTAACTCATCTTCAAACTCTCCTTATCCTCGTAATTTCTCCATGACTTCTTCCAAGAAATCTACCTCAATGCATGTTGCTGGATCTTCTTCATCAATGAACTAGTTTTTTTATTTTATGAAATCTCCCTTAAATTTGAGGATGGATTTACTAATTCATGAAATATTTTAAATTTAAATATTTATAATTGAGTATCAAATTTCATCACCATTGGACTTATTGGGACATATTATACAAGCAAAAATGACAAATTTTTATTCTATTTAATATATTTTTTTTCTTACAATTTGGAACAAAGGAAGCATATATATATATACACCCCATATGGCAAGGTATTTTGGTAATTTTGCAAACCCTTTTTTCAATCCTCCTCTGCAACAGTGAACCACACCCTCACTGCCTCACACTTTTTATTTTTTTCCTTCCTTCTCCTCAGTCCTCACCGGCCACCAAACACCGCCGTCACCACCACCATCACTGTTGTCATTGACCAACATCATTCGTCCAGTCGCCCTCATCATCCACTGACCATCTCCGCTGTCACAACCACCGCCGTCGCTCAAACGTTCCCCTTCTCTCTCACGCCTCAGTCGCCCTTAGATCCAACATCAGCCGTCCACTACCCTCGATCTAACTTCCATTTTCGTCCTCACCTTCACTCACCGTCACCTTCACTTTTCTCGTCGGTGTCGCGACCTTTCGTCCAGATCTGCGTTCATGGGTTATACGTTTTAAGATCTGCGTTTCAGGAAGTAACTGGTTTCAGAAAACTACCAGGAAAAAAAACGTTTCAGAAAACGATGGCGTGGTGGTGTTCGGTGACGAAAAAAGCGGCGGTGGTCGGTGAGGCAGAGAAAGGAGTGGTTGAGCTGTGTTGTTTTTAATTGGTTAATAAAATAAAGATTATTTTATTTATTTTTTCTTACATGCGGAAGGTGTATAGGGTGGTACGCCACGTAAGGTGATACGCCTATCACCGCTCTATATTTTTTAGTTCGGTAATTCGGTTTAAAATAAGAGATAAAAAGTTAACAATTAAGTTTGGTTATTTATCATTTAAAAAAACTTACATATATATTCCTTTTGGCTTGTAACAAAACAAGTTAACAATCTACGTCACAATGTTTACGTAGGCAAGAGAACGTAATATTTAGACATGCTATGAGAGATAGCGTGTGTTTGACACTAAGATATCCCTTAAAAAAAAAGACACCGAGTATTACTATGTAAAATATATAGATATGGAATAATTTTGAAGAATCAGATTTCTAGTATCTTTGACGAAATAATCTACTACAGTACCAGCCTTCGTTCATTGAATATTTTCTCTTTTAATCTAACCATATATTTGACAAAAACAGTATCATGTTTTTTTAATAAGAAAGATAACAACTTCTTTGCTGAGATTTGTGTTGCTTTGCTAGCTACTGAGAGCTCTGCCAAAAAAACTGCCATAGTATTTAGTAGAAGACTATGGCTCATAAATACTTCATTGGTCGTTTTAAAAAAAAAAATGTTTCAAATTATAAATCATTCTACAATATCAATAAAGTATTAATGTTAATTTTTTATTATAGATTTAACTATTTAATGTTGTATTTTCTTTGAATTCTTTAATTTATCTTTCTCATACAATTTACTATGACCAATTTTGTAAAACAACTCATAATATCAATTTTTATACAAAATTAATTATGTTTATTCGTGTGAAATGCTTAAGACATCTTATAATTTGAGACAGCGTTAGTAGATCATTGGGATCTTAGGAATCACCGATAGCGTTGCATTTATTTTACTTGATAATTTATAGGGATGCACTCGAAAAATTCAATATGCATTGGTTAGATGTTCAAATTAATAGTTAAATGATTTTTCTTTTGAAAAAATATATTTTATATCATTTTAAATATAATAACCAAGTTATTTTTTAGTAGTGACCAACCAAATATTATTTATCAAAAATGTCAGAGAAATAAAATTTATTTTTCTAAATTTCATTGCTCACAATAGTAAATATCAATATTTTTATGATAAAATGTAAGTAAATTAGTATGTTTTTTATAAACAATGGAATGATGTTTTGTTTTTTTAAGAAATGATATTTTCTATAACATTAAAGTGAACAAATAACATTTTATTTCATTTCTTAAAAAAATAATAACATTTTATTTCATAAAAATTATTGTTAATATATTGATTTAAAAAACAAATGTACGGGTATAACTCCTTAAAAAAAATATACGGGTATAATTGGGGGATTTAATCTACTTTATTAGGCTAGATTTGTTCCATATAATAGGTTTGTGTTTCCTAATTATCAATTTCTTTAATCTTCTCTTTTGAGACTTGGTTTATGTCCAACTCTCGTTTGTACTCTTCTTCTTTTCCTTATGATTCGTTTTCTTTTTATTTTCAATATAGGAATCATATTCACCGTATCTCCATGACTTTTTTCTTTTTCCTGAACTACTATATAATTTGAGTTGAAGAGAATCTCTCCGGCCCAGATTGTATCGCCAACCTTCGGTACTATACCCCAAATCAAGCTCGTTAAATGGAGAAAGAATCCTTCATATAGAATAATATTTCATTTTCTGCAATAAAAGGAACACCGAAAGTACGAAACAAACACTTAAGTTTTAATTCAATAGTTTTCCTACCGTTTAGGTCATAAATATGGATATATTCCAAGGTAAATTCCTATTTATCTTTAAGTTTGATTGAAAACCATTACCAATATTAAAATATTATATTTCATATGATTTAGTTCGACTGAAAATGATTTATATTGTAGGTTGGACATTTTCGAATTTGGACAATGTTAAGCACTTTGTCTTCAAAAACAGAAACAAAAATATATAAATAAAAGAAAGAGATAACAAACAAGAATTGGGTTTAGCCGAAAGTTGCCAGATGAGACCAGATACTCAAAATATAACGTAATTAAGATATGTGTCTACATTTAGTGTCTCACACATCTCAAATATGACTATGTCAAGTAGAAAAAATCTATGAGAAACCAAAAAACATGTAATAATTTTAGTAAATCATAATGACTTGAGTGATACATATTATTAGTTAGATTATACGATAAAAACAGTAATTAATATTACATTAAAAATTGAAATTTGCATTCAGTCTGAGAGAGAAAAAAAAATTGCAAATTCGAATCCGCGCTCAGTAGTATTTTATCAGATGAGGTCATGTGCTTACAAAACCATCTATACTTGCATTTAAGAGACTACTTATTTATTATTTGATCATATAAGGATATGTTTATTTTTCTGATTAAATTAAAAAGATTAAGTATATTTTAATTCATCCCATAATAATTAAGAAAGAAATATTCTTGGTTCCGCTTAATTGGACAAAGGTGCTGCATTGCAGGGGAAGTTAAAGAACCATTTTTGTTTTCTATAAAAGGGGGAGACAGGATTATATTGAAGCAACCACAAAACACACACAAAGCATAATAACTATTCCCTCAACATCAATTAATATGGCACCTCAAAAAAACCTGAGAGAGATAGGTTTGGAAGGGTTTGATCTGATAGAGAAGTTCTATGGAGCACCAAGAAGGGTATTTCCTGCAAGACAAGGACCTTGGGTGGTTCAAGTTCCCAATGATGAAATGGAAGAGCCTGTTGTCATGAACAGCAAAGAGGTAGCTGCTCGTTTTGGTGGGATACTTATTGTTGATTACTTCAAGGGAAAACAACAAGTTCGTTGTGGTAGACCAATTCGAACTTAATATCACTTTTCTAATTTACACTTCACATATCATCATTATATACTCACTATAATTTGCATAAATGGTTCTGTTATATATACACATGTATAAGATGATGTAATATATGAGCATGTAGGAATCAGCTCAATGAAGGTCTTTTGCAGCTGTAGCTATATCATATAGGACTTTATATATTTTCAGTCCTTGTATATGTCTTTGATGTACTAAAATTTGAGTGCAAGTCATAAGGAAACTGAGCGTGTGCCCTTTCTTTTCTTCCACAACTTTTATTTTATCGGCACCACCTATTTGGACCCTTTTCCCATTTTTGCCACTCTCCAGTGGTGAGTTATTTTTATCTCTTTAGGTTTCATCCAAAAATTTAATCTTCGTAATCAACTTAATATCATATATAAGAATTCTCTTCATATAATATAATAAAAAACTATCAAAATCATATGCACAATTGTTTTGTTTTTTATAGTCAGTGTGCCAATTGCCAAATATTTAATTGTCCGTTCTCTCAAGTCATGATTGAGTTCAACTAAGTTATACTTACATTATAAATCAATCTTTTATTTTTTAGATATCTTGTTGAATTCTAACACGGTTCCAATTTAGGATAAGAATGTTAACTATAGAAGCATGATATGATACGTTTCAAAATTAATTTATCATGTTTTATTGTCCCAACAAACACTGAATTGAGATGGATTATCGTATAATTATCGTACCATATCTCTTATATCCTTACCAATTCTAAATATTTTAAAATAGAGTAATGATCGGGAAGAATCGCATATCTTCTCATCGCATGCCATGCTACTAGCTAGTCAATTAGGAGTAGGAATACCTAATGTTACATTGAAACGTGGAGTGAATCTTATTTGCTTCATCATATAATCTAATTTTATTGCAAAACAGAACGAAATGAATATAATCAGTCAAACGTTAATAACTTACTTTACACTAAATGGGAGAAAACAAAATTAGAGGACAAGATATTGGGGAGTGAGTGAGTGATGGGAAACACATTACGCAACAATCATATAATGATTATTGACTATTGAAAGATTGAGATACCACATCTTCATCCTTATGAAAATGTGTTACCTTCTAACTATACTATTAAAAAGACTTCGATGCAAGAATATAACATTGTCCGGAGGACTTTTGATACAAATATCTAATGTATCAATACTCGCTCTCGCTCCACTACCAAGCTTAATAAGGAGTATGATACCACTTGCAAGAAAGTTTGGTAGAACGTCATAGCAACAACATGTTAATAATTTATGACCGTTGAGAGATTAGTACACCATATCTTTGTCTAAAACTTTAAGGCATTGAAAATGATAGTCATATATGACTATCATTCACACTTGAATACGAACAAACTAGTTTAAGGATATGTCTCATTTCAACTATATGAATGTGTTCAATACTAAATATGTATTACTAATCATTCTTATTGCAAGGATGTCTTAATTTTGAAGCTATACAACTAGATAACTTAGTTGCTCATTCTTTAATTACCTTGATGGATTTGTCCAAGATGAAAATTGTTGGCACTTGGGAGAGAGATTAGAATCGAGCAATGATACATAGACACCCCTATGGGGCATACAAACTTTTAACCTCCACACAAAACTGTGACACGCGGTATTCAAGTGAAAGGGAGAGAGAGAGAGAGTAGTGGTAAGGTAAAAATACTAAATTACCCCTGCCACATGGGGGTGTATATTGATGGTATAGAGAAAAGGGTGTCTATGAATAATTATTCATTAGAAGATCTGATACTTAAAAAGAAACACACTCTTGGCATTAGGCCTCAAGTCTTGACCATCATGGTCAACCCTTTGGGTTTCCTATTGTTTTTTATTTTTCTAATCAAATGACTTGGTTTTTCTTGTGTAAGAAATAATATAAATTTATTATCATCGCTTGCTCTGGTCATTTGTTAAAAAAAAATATGATACTTATTTTACAAGCTCAATACAATACTTGAAACTTGGGATTCTTCCGTATAAATATATCAATATGCCAATGATAAAATCTTAAGCTTGTTGATGAGGGACTATGTAATACCACAATTAAAACACCGAAAGAAATGATTCATCAACTAAAAAATATAACATAGTTCAATATTCATTAAGCAAGACTGTGATATATGGAGATTTACAGATTATAAGAATTTAAATCTCAATTTTTTGTGGAAGACGTTGAATTTATAACTCATAATATGGGGCACTAGGATAACTGGATAAGGATCTTGATCTATTCAAAAGAAAAGAGGATGAGGATCTTGACAAAATGGGAACTTCATACACACGCAAAAACAGAATATAACCGTGATAAAACGTCCATCACAAGCTACCTATCATTAGAAGTTTTGATAATCTAGAAGTGGTCTGATATATCTAAATATAGGAGTAACTACCTCAATGAAGTGACCACTTATACTCCTAAAAAAAAAAAAAAATCACCACCCATAATTTAATTATTTCAGAAAATTATGTAGAGTTGATAACATGACTCTCTTAAAAAAAACGAATGTCCCAAATGTTAGTAGATATATCCAAATGTTTTTAAGTCCAACATACTGATTAATTTTATAGTAGATATATCCAAATGTTTTTAAGTCATGGAAATACTCTCAATAGTAGATATATATATCCAAATGTTTTTAAATCATGGAAATACTCTCAATTAATGTGGTACTTGTTGGAGAGTCTGGAGGGCGGCAATGGGTCAAACGTTCAGGACTCTAAAAGACTTAGACATCACATCTCTACCCAAAACCTTAATGCCTTAAGTATATGGGTTCCCTCTCTTATATATCCAACATTTCCTCCATTCCTAGTCGATGTGAGACATAATCACTCATACTTAAAACCCAACGGTACTAACATATCAACCCTTCTTTTAACTCCTTGAGTAATTAAGAAAAGAAACATCAAGTAGACTTTCCAAAGATTGGCCAGCAGAAAATAGACAAGTTCAATGTGTGGCAAAAGAAGAGCTTTGGGAGCTTTCCTTCACAGACTCAAATTCTCTGTCAGCACAAATTTTATCCAACCTACTTGACTGCAGGGGAGATCCAGATGAAGGATTTTTATCCAACACAAATTATGATCCTCTTCAAGTAATAGTGTACATACAATGATACAAGTACATGCACTGTTTGATCAGTTATAGAAGATCCACAAATAGGATTTTTGTCTACTTGCTTGCAGCGGACCAAATTTTAAATAAAGTTAAAAAACAACTGGCATAACTTTGTCTCATCTTTGAGTATATATAGATGTAATTGTTGACCCTTTGACGGTGTTATTTTTGTTGATACTTTTGATCCTCGTTGTTTATCAAAGAAATATAAAAGCATTGATTCAACTTCGCACACGATACGTATAAGATAAACCTTAATTTGTATAATAATATTCCATTTTTATCAAAATAGCTACAAATTTAGAGAAAGACAAATCAAGTATCAAATTATGCTTTATATATATATGTGTTTAGTCCGCGGCTAAAAAAAGCCACAAATGTAAGTGATATATTTTTTGAACAATAATTTAATGAAGAGACCATTCAAAAAAACCAAAGACAAGAAAATTGTGTTTTTTCTGCTGTTAGAATGTGGCAGTTAAGGGATGGGAGGAAATTGAACCCGAAAGGGGGGGGCACAATTAATCCACACAATGCATCACTAAATTTAGCTAAACTAAATAAGTCATAAAAGCTATTAGTCTCCGTTGATTTAGATAAACCATTTATTTTTTCCTATAAGAAACATGTTATATAGTAGATAAGCTGTGAATGTGGTATCATTTCCCCATCTCCTATAAGCCTCCTCGGAGGCCCCTAATCTCTCAAAATTGTTAAAAAATAATTACTTCATAACAAGCATTGAAGCACAATGGCCATTGCAAAGAGTGTTGTTATTCTTATTTTGTTCTTTGCATTGGCCAGTTATGCAGATGCTGCTCCTAAACCAAGGCCTCCCGTTGGTCGTGATGTTTTCGGGGCTAGAAAAAGCTCTAAGGATGTCCTCCTTCCCGGGGAGAAACTAGTTAATGTCTTGAGTTTTGGCGCCAAAGGTGATGGTGTGACTGATTGCACTCAGGTACAAAATCAGATTATAAGATGCGAAAAAATATTATTTTCTTCTCATACAAGTTATGTTAACTTTCAAGATTTAAACAATAAAATTGAGGATTGTAACTCCTTCAATATTACTAGGCTCGAGTTATCTACTTGAGACATGATGTCATTTTTATAAACAATTTTTCAAATTTTATCTCTTATTAACACATGATTTGTGTTTTGTCCATGCAGGCTTTCATGCAGACATGGCAAGAAGTCTGCAAAAAACCAGGACAAAACCGGTTTTATGTTCCTTCTGGTAGATTTTTGGTTTCTGAAATAATTTTTGCAGGACCATGTCTTGCTCCAAAGCCAGTAACAATTCAAGTGGTAGGAACTATTTTGGCTACCACTGATATTTCTGAGTATGTAAACGGAAGGTGGTTCACGTTTCAAGATCTGAATGGCCTAAAAATACTCGGTGGAGGTACTTTTGATGGACAAGGTCAAGAATCATGGAAATTCGCTGAGGATTGTAAATCTGACAAAGGAGCTACTTGTGTGCCAAATCCACCCGTAAGTTTAACACTGATTAATTAACATATGATCTCATTAATACATGGTCTTCTTCACTAATATAATGTTATTAATAATTTGGGAATGCAGAGTTTGTATTTCACAAAAGTGCAAAATGCAATTATAATGGGCATTAAATCAGTGAATCCCAAAGGATTTCATGTATTCGTTACTCAATGTTCAAACATTAGGTTGCAAAGACTTAAGCTCATTGCACCTGATACCAGCCCAAACACTGATGGCATTCATATTAGCACCTCCTACGGTATAAAAATAAATAGATGCACCATTGCAACTGGGGATGATTGTGTCGGTATGATAGACGGTTCTGAACAAGTTCAAATCAACAAACTCAAATGTGGACCTGGACATGGTATCAGGTAATTAACTAACTAGTGTAACAAAGTTTAACATCCAATACGCAAGAATCATCTTTTTGCATGATTTTTAATGATGTGAGTCATGTGACAATCTATTAACGATATAAATAAATTACATTGAAGATATTTAAGCTATATATCGTAAATTTTATTTATGATAAGTTTCCTTTGTTTTGATCTATTATCTATGCGTGACAGTATTGGTAGTCTTGGAAGGAGAGCAGATGAGCGAGAGGTGAAAGGTGTGACTGTAAAGAACAGTCAATTGATTGGGACAGACAACGGTTTGAGAATAAAATCATTTCCAGAAAAATTTGCCGGTGGAGCATCGGAGATATCTTTCAATAACATTAACATGACAAATGTTAGAAATCCAATCATTATTGACCAGGAGTATGATTGTGATGATATTTGCCTAAAGAAGGTACTTATAGTTATTTGCACTACAACAAAAACTACTTTTAACGGAAAGATATTAATAATTGTGATACTTATATATTTATTTATGTGCAGCCTTCATTGGTGAAGATTGCAAATATTCATTTTACAAATATAAGGGGAACTTCAGCTACACCAATGGTAGTGGATATGAGATGCAGCAAGCTGCATACATGCCCCGGTGTTACATTTCATAACGTCGACCTAAAGTTTGGAGCAGCCCCTGCCACAGCTAGATGTGTCAATGTTAAGCCTGTCTATACTGGTTTGGTAAAGCCACCAATTTGCCCATAAAATTTCTTATTTTATCAATGTTGGCAATTAACTAAGGAGGAGGGGAATGAGAGATTTTATATATGTGCTAGGTGTGTCACCACAATTATGCATTTTGTAAAATGTGTAAATTGTATAATGAAAAAAAAAGAAAAAAAAAGAAAAGGGAAATGATCCTTGTTTTTTGAAGAATGTTTATGGATCCCGATTTAACTAATTAAAGATTGATGATATAGCCAATCAATCAACTATCCCTTAGTTGTTATACCGATTATTAATATGCAAGTCTAATTTCTATAATATTAATTTTCAATCTTATAAATATGAAGAAGTTACCGAGATTGAATCAGAATAAAGATTCAACTTAAGACTTCATACAATACAATGTGAAGGTTGGTTGAATTTGCAAGAATTCAATTCATACTAGTATTCATAAAAGTCTGAATCTCTTTGTTGATTTGATAAACTTGTAAGTAATAATATGTAAGTAAATTGTATATTGTGATTTTTCTTGATCATGCGAAATAAGTGCAACATCATGTCTCACCACCCTTGAACGTTATCATAGAACACTAAATATTGTGAGAAAGAACGATGTAACCAATCACTAATGGAAGGAGAACTTCTTTTAGGGTTTAAGAATTCTTCGTGTTGGGATCAATAGCCTGAAAATTGACATAAAAATGACGAGTAATTCAACTACGTGAAATCCAATCTTGGAAATACAGTATCCCACTCTTTTTTGTTACTCAAGGTTTCGATACAAAATAATATTAATTTGATTAAGAAAATCTCAGCAAGTAAACATATTCTCTCTCTGTTCATTTGATTAGGTGTGTCGGACACAAAGGCACACATAATCTTTGAGATATGTCTGGTTCATATAGATTTATCATTCATATAGCCATTGTTCTATTTCAAAATGGGGCCACCATAATGCAATTTTAAGTTAGAAAAATTGTTTAGTTGTTGGATTAGTCATTCACTAGGACTAGAGTACATATTCGTCATATTAGTGTTAATGTTATGAATTGCTATAAAAATAAGTTGCAAAACTACGCACATCTTGTTATCTGCTTTATCACTATTTTTTTTTTGTATTCGGCTTCTACTGTCATTTACCTTTTCTTTGCTTTTCTTATTGGATTTCTACTACTGCAGATATTAAGTTGATTACTAGGGTCAGAGATTTCTTTCATCTCAGTCATGGCAAATTGTAAGTTGAAAATTTGCTTTTTCTAAAGAAATGGTTATTTGCTTAATACATCTATTGCTACAATGAACACAATGTTATATGTTTCCTGCAGGACTTCTGTTTGACGACAGCACTGAAATTGGATTCTTTTGTAAACTCACCATTTTTATAATTGCTTGATACAAAAGCCAACAATGCAAAATTCTTATATTTTTGAATGACACCAATAATATAGAATTCTTATATGCAAATTTGTTTAAGGGCATAATTGGAAGTGAAAATGTCAGCTCAAAACCATTTATTCCCTTTACGTATAGTTTAGATATTACGATAAAAAGATGGTAACGTCAGTTTTCCTGTATATTGTTTTGTTTATGCTAATGGGACCTTATAAGTTTACCTTTCTATTGTTTTGCAGGAAACAAAAATGGGCTTCTCTTGCCCCATACAACCACATTCGAAGGTGATTTCAGCTGTTAGGCTATCCATTTAGTTTATTCTTAGTATAATTGAATGCTTATGTTAATGTAGTGGGTTGTTTGTCAAAACATATTCAGTCCCCCTTCCACCAAGAAACAACTCACCCAATTGTTTAGGTCACTAAAGAACCTCAGCTGTTCTTTTAAATAGCATTGTCAAGCTTATCTAACCTCCATTTCCAGACATTGTAGATAGTAAAATACATGTGAAAAGACTTTGCATTGCCCTCTTATTTTATAAAGGAAAGTCAAGGAAAGTCAGTTAGTATGAAGTTCTCTTGGTTAATGATTGATGGTTCGCGTGTCATACTAATCCGAGTGAGATTGATTAAAAATTAAAAATATGTTGAAACAGTGCTGTCAAATATCTGTCATGGCGTTGCCTTGGAGGATTGTGGGGGCTGACTTTTTGACAACCGCCATGCCATTTTGTGAAGGATGGTGGCGCCATGGTGTTTTATGGCGGATTTTTGGATTTCTGCCATCGACAACAATATTGAAAGCACACCAATTAAAACGTAGCACCGACTACGTCACTCCTATGTACCACATATTTGGTAAAAAAAATGAAGTACCATTTTTACTTGCACCGAAGAATATTTTGAGCTAGGAAACTATGGTTTAGTGTTATTAGCACCAATGAGGTGAACAATTATACACGACCAAGACTATTTTTATGGCTTTTGGACAGTTGTCAACAGAAAAACATAAATATACCAGATTGTTTAAAATAATTTTTTTAACAAAAGGGTGTTTCATGATGATTGTCTAGACTCAAAGGGTTATCTAACTATCAAGTATCCAAAAGATACTGTAAGTTTTGTATGCATGCAAGTATCTGGGATCTTTTATCAGCAGTCTTGGCCTTTCACATTTTGTTTCTTCCATTTTTTTGTTCGGGCGTGATCTGCTTATTTTACTTTATCAGAACGCAAAAATACTCAGAAGTGTTGCCTTTCCTTAATTATCACTTATTATTTTCTTTATATGGCATTTATATATACTGTTTCATCTTTGTTGTGGAATAGAACTCCACACCATTTTTGATATTGTAGTACTTGATATTTTTGCCATGGTTATCTAAAGAATTGCAGCATATAAAAAGAAGTCTGCCTGATGGAGTTGCTGTTCAGCTCATGCAAAAAGAATGGTCTGCTTTTGGAAGATCTATAGCATGTAATGACTATGTGGCCCTTGCGCACGCCGATCTTCACTGGGTATTGTCTTAATTGTACATCATAGATTTCTTTTCCAGGCCACTCTCTCATTCTTGTTTAAGACAGGTTGATTTTGATAGAAACTCGTTTTTTCTTAATCATGGATAATGAATAAAGAAATGGATATAAATTATAACATATACGCTTCTTGTCATTCTGAACATAATCACCTAAATCATTTAACTTTTGGCCATAATTAGCTCAATTGTAAATAGTTTCTTGAAGATAATAGACAAATTTTCGTTGAAAAGTTTGCTGTCTTGTATGGTAAGACCAGGTGATTTGACCATGCCACCTGTGCAGGTTATTTTATTTTTGTGGGTTTTGGTTCAGAGTTGTGCAATATATTATATAGTTCAAGTACTTCATTCTTGTTGATCATTAAAATGACGAGGAAATTGAAGGTTATGTAGATGGGTAGCTAATGGTGTGGTCTGTGCATTGTATTATATAATCCAAGTACTTCACTCTTGTTGACGTCAAATTAAAATGACAAGAAGAATTGAAGGTTATGTAGTTGGGTAACTAATACTGGTCTGTGAATTGAACAGATCATTTTAACTTAATATTTTAACTAATACTGGTCTGGGACCGTCAACCGGGGCAGCCAAGCTATAGCTCCTGGCGGCTGGCATGACCGTAAATGATTGGACAGCCTTTTGTGGTTCAAGCACCACAAGGGCAGAGCTCTGTGTGATTGATTGAGTTTTCAAGCTGAGGGAACCCTAACCTCGCCATTATCAATGCTGGATGAGATGAGAAAAAAACTGCTCATTGGTAGCTACATTTGAGTTTTGGTTTTAATATTACTCTCCATACGATGTTGAACTGTTCATTTAATCATTTCTAGGATGTTAGTATAGGTTTTTATTAGAGTTTTTTATGTTCTTCGTTGGTAAGTAGTTTTTATTAATTTAAGGTAAGATACCTTTTTTCTTCGTATATATTTTAAGGTAAGTAGTTTAGGGGTTGTTATTCATGAATCTAAAAGACGAAATGAGGGTACCATAAGGTTACATGGTAAAAATTTCGATTACTTTTTACCTTATCCAACTTTTATATAATTGTCTACCTATATTAAGTGCTCCACGAATAAACAAAAATCATTAGAAACAATTATGATTTTACATGGATGAATAATTCAAAAGAGTATGATGTTCAAAATGAATCTGAACCGGAAAGTGTGATTTGTGGGCTGGAAAATTGCACACAAAAAAAGCAACAAAAGTACAAGTGTAATAAAATAAGTGCAATTCAGGCGGGGTTGCAAGGCAGTATTGGTTGAACCAAGCCTCAAGTTGAAAGGTATAAATGTGATATTGATGCATCATGTTACAAATAAAAGCTGGTATTGGAATTTGTATTAGGGATGATCAAGGTAGATTTTACTTCTCAAGATGGAATAATTTTCATCCATTCTTGATGTTGCCACTGGGGAAGCATTAGGCCTACTTCTTGTGCTAAATTGGGCTAGAGAGTTGCATTTGGACGAGAAAGTTGCATGACATTGTCATAGCAAGAAAGAGAATGTATCTGAATTGGTGATATGTTATACTGGGACAAGTCGATGCGTTAGCTCATGGTCTTGCAAATGCGGTCACATTTTTAACTAATTTCCACATTTGTATTGATATATCCACATATGTCTGCAATATTATTATAAATGCTTTAAACTTTTTACAGTAAAAAAAAGGTTCAAAAGAAATGCCGAAACTTTTAACGAAATATTAAATAAATGTTGGAATTTATATTGATTTCAATTTGATTTTTAGAAATTGAGAAATTGATAATTGAATTACCAATGTTACACTGGATATATGTTGCGTGCTTACATCAACTTTAACAACTCAAATAACATAAACTAACTCCAACTTTTTTTTGGTACAAGGGTGAAAGGTCGAACAGAAAAATTTATAAATGAATTGAACATTCATAGGTAAGGAATGTGCTGTGAATTGGACTCGCTAGTTCAAATCCAAGAGGTCGTGAATGTGTCGCAATGAGGGAACCAATCCACTAAACTTGCAGTTGTCAATAACCATGTTATTTAGAATTTTGAAATCACTCTCCATAACGAGTTGCGGAATACCTTCTCACCAAACTATATCTAAACCAATATACATCCCCCATAGTTCAATATGAAGTGGGTTAGACACTTCTCTTTCGACTGTATCTTTATAACCATCTCTCCTCAAAGTCGCATAAAAGGCAACCACCTCTTGAATATTTTCCACCTCATTTGCAAGCATCTTCATTGTTGAGTTTTATTCGACCATTAGGGTGTTTATTCCAACCTATATATAACATCTCCTTTTTTTTTTAAGATTGCGATGAGAATGTTGGGTCAAACACAAGTCTATCTCTCTAGTCTAATATTGGACCACCAAGACAAGGTTATTTAGTGTTTGAAAATCCTCTTCATAAATAGCTTTGTTTCTACATGTCCACATAAACTGACAAGTGGTTATGAAAGTTTCCTCCAGCGTGTACCAGTATCACCAATTCCCTGCTTGTTGATGTTATTAAAAATCCAGTTTCTACAATCAAAAGTAAAGATATCAGTTATAAAGTTAGATGAAACCAAGTGGACCCATACATGAGTAGTGTAGACACAATCCCGAAATGAATGTATACCCACTCACTGCTTTCTTCTCCAAAAATTGTTAAAGATGTGCTCCGAAGATGTGAGCCACAAGAAAGTTTGGATTCAGTGAAGTCATTTTCAGTACCTCAAAGACTTTTAATCCCTTTCCGAGACGTGGATATCCCCATGTTGCAACATATAAGCATTTTGAATGGTAAATATATTTCCACTATGTAACATTCCAATTTGAATTATAAGAGTTTTAAAAAAAAAATTATTTCAAAAGATGAATTACTTTAAAATTGAAGCTTGAAATCTTCCATTAGAATCATTTAGAATAATATTCATCACAATAAAAGTTTATAAAATATTTACAAGTACATAAATGACACTTTTGAAAAT
>Ga0099826_10000916_pt1 | contig 16235 bp, 9 predicted proteins | sample Mtrugardesep15_FD_76830 | JGI IMG/M metagenome (GOLD analysis project Ga0099826, IMG submission 76830) | Root nodule microbial communities of legume samples collected from California, USA - M. trunc garden sep15 | ecosystem: Host-associated > Plants > Roots > Nodule | place: USA: California... | reverse complement strand
TTTCAATTATATCCTTAAATGAATTTGCTCATAAGCATGTTATATTTTTTTGACAAATTATATTTGTTATGTTGTTGGTGTCTTTTAAAAAGATAAATATAATTTGTTAAAATATAGAAATGCAAAGTACTTATAATATTAATCAAAATCAAAATTTAATAAAAACTATTGTTCATATAGCATTATAAAAAGACATGGAGTACCCAGACGCTAGTGTGCTGATAATATTTATGTTCATGAAAAAATGATGACTTTTATGTGTATATTTTCACATAGGTTACGATCTTTCATGCAATTGTTGAGATATAAAAAGTAGTTGGAGCTCACATTGTAAGTGAGTTGAGTGTTACGATAAAATGGTTGCTCTCCGATTTTCAACCCGATCCATATTTCAAAGGATCGTGTGATTTTTTTTTTTATATTTGAAACAAAGATTGAGGGAAAAAATGGCAGGTCATGTTTTAAAAAATAGTGGTATTAATATATTTAATATTAATTCATTTTAAAAAAAATAAGACTATTATAGTATTATTGGAAAACTTTTTCCAATGTTACCCATATCATTCTAGTTACATTCAAATTTACTTAAAATTTTACTATAATATCGAAATTGCCCCCTCCATGTAAAATTCTAAAAACCTATTTTTCATTATCAGTATGAATCTTCACCCCTTTTACCCACAAATCACCATAGACGTGCAACCAATATCAAAGATTGAATCAACTTTTTTTTTTATTGGTACTCTATTCATAAAGGTCAGTGAATCTTCTAAATTTCATTATCAAGAAATTTATATTTATTTAAGATTATGTATCAATTATTAAGGTAAACGTAATTTGATTTTACGTATGTACAATTACACCATAAGAGGTTCGTGTAAATTTAGTCTACGTATGTACTCACTATGAGATGTTAGTGTAAATTCAATTTATGTATGTACAATTACTCCATATAATATGTTAGTGTAAATTCAGTTTACGCATGTACAATTACTCACTATGAAATGTTAATGTAAATTAAGTTTAGGTATGTACAGCTTATGGAGAGTGCGCGTGAACAGACGTAAACTTAGTTTATGTAAACTCAGTTTACATTAACTATGTAAACTGAATTTACATAGCTTTAAAAACTACATCTTTCTCTCAATTTTACATTTTTCTATCCTACAATTCAATCAATGTTATAGATTTATCAATTTTTCTTACGTGATTGGATGTTATTGAAGAGTACACGAGTGGAAAGAGACGAGGAGATGAAGACTTTTAGAAATCGTGTGTAAGTTGTTCTTCTACCTTTGTCGGGGTCTGAAAGATGAATACATGAAAATAACGATAACTTTCAAAAATGTTGTGAGTGTGCGAGACATGCGATAAAAAGGTTTTGGATTAAATAAAAAATTTATTTCAGTTAAAGAGTATACCGGTCATTTTAAGGTGTAACTTGAGTTTTTTAGGGTGTGAGTAATATCTGTCTTATTTGAATTTGAATGCAGGTGAATTGATTAAAAATAGGAAGATTATATGAAAGTAGGAGAATAGTTTGCATTGTAAGTATACAAAAATATTCCTCAAAAAAGTATAAGAAAATATGTCAAGGAAAATTAATATATTTTATTTGGGTGCTATAATATGACATAAACTTGAAGAAATTATTCTTTCTTTAAAAAAAAAAATTGAAGATTTTTTTATTTTTTTTTGACAATTTGAAGAAATTATATATTTTTAGACTTTTGGTCAAATGGTACAACATATTTTTAGGTCCATGCTATTTGACTTGATAATTCTATTTCAGACACAAAATATGGATAACTCTCCAATGAAATTTGTTAGACTAAAAAAAACAAAATCACCATGTTTAATTTGAATTAGGAATTAGATTGATGATTGATGGCTATTGTAAGTTGTGTTTATACCATTTTCAGCCAGGGAAAATACACAACTACTAGCCAACCCAATTTGCAATAACCCGTAAAATTTAGGGAGAAAATTCGCAAATCATAAATAGAAAGGAAAAAAAAAAAATACAATCAGGCATACTATATAAATTACAATCCATGTGCTGCTGCTTCCATGAAAGGGAAGTATCATAATAATAAACTGTTAATAAAGTTGGTTCCTACCTTGTCTTAATCTGTTACTATAAAGATTAAAGGTATTCTCTTTGCTAACTCATGGAGAATAACTAGGCTGTAGTCAATACATTCTCTGACATGTAAGCTGATATGCATCCCTAGACCTGAAAATAAGTATTCTTTTTTACATTAGTACACGCATTTGTTAATCATGTTCCATAAAACAGATTGAAGTTTTGAAACATGGTTGACAACTGATTTCAAGACACTTTAACAAGATTGATGTTAAGAAATAAAGGTATGGAGTCATGCAAATTGGGAACAGATAATTTGGAAACTCTTGATGTATGGTTTACGAGTCTCTTCCTAACTTGTCATCAGTTAGTGGTTGATGCCTTAGAGGTGTCCTTTTTAAGGGCATAGTTTTCCTTCGTTTTCTCTCATGTAACCTAAGGAAAAACCAACAGAAAGTTTTCCTTTGGTAGCTCAAAGTAATAAAGTTAAATTTTTTTACAAGAATTATTTCTACAAGTTAATGTTGAGAAGAAAGAGCAGGTACATAGAACAATTTCTTACCTGCAATAAACATGTAGGAATTTGGATATTAGCCTGTAGCAAGAGGTTGACTTTTTTCAGAGAACCAAATGGCACAGGTGTAATCAGATAGAGCATGCCTTTGGCTGTGTCAATGCCCCTCACAATGCCTGAATCACAAGAATTCAAGATGCTTTTAACAGTAATGATGCTTAGAATTACTCAAATGCATTAGAATGTTTGTTTCTGTTACAGATACAGTCTGTGCCTGTACTACTTAATATCCTTAATTTTGTAACTTTATTCATAGACTTGAGTCATTTGGAGTACTCCTTAGTCGCTTAGGGAATCTCAAACATCATTGAATTTAGTCATTAATTAGTTTCTTGTCCTACCCTAGGTTCACATGTATATAGAACACCAGGTGTTTTGTTTAGGATGAATAAATAATTCCTATTCTTTTAAATTTTGAGAAATCAACCTCTATTTCAAAGCAAGATATGACGACACATTTTGGAATTTGGAAGTCAGTCAAGTTACCTACCAAGACCAAGGCACCAGGGTAACTTTTTAGGTCCTTCAGATTCAACTGCTAAGCCAACGATACTAGCATTCAGGCTGGAGAGTATTTCAGAGCTTGGGACCTACAAAAATATTCATAGGTCATGTAAAATGTTTTGATCAGTGAATGAGACAGAATCAGAAGAGATGATAAGTATCATTAGAATTTAGAACCAACCTCATGAAGAACACGTCGAATCTTTATGCTGGCAATGGGAACATTATAAGGACAGTGAGAGGTCAAGGAATATGCAAATTCCTTGATTGTTGAAATATTTGAATCACTAGGAAAGCACTGTCTGAAATAAGCTATTATTCGTGAATCGCGCACCAGACGAGCATCCTTTTGAGCAGGCACCCTGGGGAAACAAATAGGGACATTCTGTTATTCTATAATACTTAAAAGTCTAAAAAATAATGAACTAAGCTAGCAGCTGAAAATGGTAACGTATAACATTTGGGCATACAATGAGTCCTGACGAGCTGGATATATCTCGATCAATTTAACTCTTCTGTCATTCTTCCCATTTGACCCAAACTTTCCAACAGGTAAATTCTTCAAGCCTATCTTAACTATATGAGTGGGACCAATATATTTTAGCATGTTCACTAATACCTTATAACCATCACCTGAAATGCAAGACAAAACACACTGAATGAGTAACATAATAATTGATATATTGTCATTGGTCGAGAAAAGCAGTAGTTTATGTGGAGTAAAAATACAAAATGTTTGAGCTTACCTTTAACCCAGCCAGAGGTATTCACTACAAGAGGCAACTGAATCTTAAAAGAATTTTGTCTCTTATCAAAGGTGCAATACTCCTTTTGATAATAATCATAAATAGAACATATGTATTTTAAGTATGTTGACGGATCTTTCTGAGAAGAAACATCACCAAAAAAAAGGGATCTGTTACGCAATAAACGACAGAAAGTGAGTCGAGCAACTCCATAACAGGTGAGCGCATTCATTCAAATAAGACATGGATTGGCTGACACTAAAAGAATCGAATATATTCTACAAACTATAAACAAACAAAATATCATCCACCTCACTGTTTATAGAAGACTGCATAACAATGAAACAAAATAGGACCTCAAATTCAAAGCAACCAAAAAAAATCAAAAAGACAGTCTCAGTTCCGAAATTGTGGAGATGAGATATTATGAGTGCTAGTATCACATGTTAATGACATTGATAGAAAGTGGTATTGATACTGAAATTAGCACTGTTGTGAAAATTTCTGATCGAAAGTATCATGAGGCATGTAAACTATTCACAGTTCTTTTATCTATGTGAGTGGCAAAAGCCTCAAATCTATGCTATTAAGAATCTGAAAATATCTAAACTATAGTAATTGAGTCTGAGACCATTGGTCAAGTCAAGAATTGATTACTTAACAAGCTACAATATTTAAGGTTGAGGCAACATCAAATTTCATAGTCCATACCTCTTTGGTGTTTTCAAAATGTTTGATTTACATCATTAGTACAAAGTTAGTTAATCATCAGTACAAAGTTAATCAAGACATGAGATAACATTTCATAGTTTATACCTCTCTGGTGTTTTCAGGCATGGAATCGTCAAATCTAACACAGTAAAAAAACAAAAACAAAAAAACTCTGTCAATATCCATAATGAACAACATTTTATAGAAAATTAATTAATGAAAATTTATGAAAACAATAAAACGAAAGTTGATAATTATGTAGGACGAAAAACTTATTTAACTCGTGAATCTATTACATGTAAATATTAGGATAGGTATATGTTAGAAAACCTACCTGGAGTAACTTTATTAACAATGGTAAGAGAAACAAAACCAGGAGGAGTAAACTCAGGCTGGCCAACATCAGTTTCAAGATAAGCAACTTTGTCACATCTGGATAATAGGACATTGAGGAGATTGCGGGAGAAGGTTGATTTGCCACAGTTACTTGCTCCACAAACAAGTGTAATGGGAGGAGTTGGACTGGATGTTATGGAGTTAGCAGCTTGTGACCATTGTTGTGGTATGTAAATGTCTGGAAGGACAAAACCAGAAGATGAACCCATTGTTCTTTCTTTTTCTGTGTGTGAAATTGCAAAACCGATACACTTTGATTATAGAGCTTTTAGTCATTCATGTTTGTAGAGAGTTAGTGTGCATTGAATGAGAGAAAGTACAACTCCAGTTGCGTTTTGCTACACTACAAGAGCAGAGTAGCAGCCAAGAATAAGATGAGTGTCCTTGTAAGTTGTAACGGATTGCACATGGCTTTAGTATTCTGTTTTTTTGCTTCTTTGACTAGAGGACTCTTTAGTACTGTGTTTGTTCTTTTTTCAATCTCAAATCAATTTCTTTATTTATTATTGTGATCTCAAACCAAATATAGGTATTTGTTGGTATAAGTACATCACAACCACCAACATTGAATTGATCCCAAGTGGTAAAGAATTTGAGTACGTTAAACACGTGGTCAGAGTTCGATTTTTGGTTTAAGATTAATCACCGATATACGACGATAAAAACTTTATACCAATATCATAGTAACAAACAAAGAAAGAGTACTTGTCAACTATATATATATTTCAAACTCTCTACCATTTAGACCATACCATAATTTTTTTATTCTATTTTGTTGTATATAGGTAGATTTTATTGTAAAACATTATTTTAATTTAATTCAATTTATTTATTTTTAATTTAAATTTGTAAAAGGGATTAGATTATTAAGGTGAAAATTGTGGTAGTAAAAGATATTTAACTAAAAAATAGTTAGTTTTTGAATATTTTATAATTTTTGTGTAAATTTAAATTTAAATTTGCAAAACAGGTTAGCGGCTAGGAATAATATTATACATAAAACTATCTTACCAAGAAGTAGTTAACTTCAAAATTGCATGGTATTGATGATATAATTTTCAAAATTAACTACTAATAATTAATACTTTAATTTTTTTTTTGGAGGTGATCGGGGTTTGAACCTCAGACTTACATATATTATGCATTGTCCATACCAACAGAGCTAAGCTTAGGAGGACAATTAATACTTTATTTAAACAATGGTTTTTTAAAAACAAATAAATTTAAATATGAATTTTAATTGGATACTTGTTGTACCTTTAACAACAAAATAAATTTAAATACAAAAAAATACATATCATAAAGATTAAAATAATAAGTTTAGATAACATAAATATTATAAAATTGAAACATGTTAAAGAGAAATAAGATGAGATTTATTGAAACATGGTGCAAATAGCAACCTACAACACATATTAAGAATTGAGAAGCTTATGAAGCCCAATCCTACCCAATACTCAAACGAGAAAAACCAAATAATAAAAACATTTGGCGGGAACGTGTTGTATCAGAACCACTATTTCCCTTTTCTTCTTCTTCTCCGATCCAAAATATGCAGTTTGATTCCGATTCAGATTCCGACGGTTCTCACATTTCTTCAACTCCACCAAGACAACAACCAAGTTCACCACCACCACCAAAACCACTTCCAGTTTCAAACAAAAAATCCAAAACCAAAACCAAACCCTCAAAATCCAATAAACCCCTTTCTAAACCCCCCGAAATTCTTCCCGAACAAGAACCTTTCCCCCCCTTCCCTTCCATCCCCTCACTTCCTTTCAACATCCGACAACGAACTTCCGACGCTCCTTCAACTTCATCTTCTCACTCCATCGAAACCCTTCCCGCCGGCTTCTTCTCCAAATCAATTTCATTCTCCAAAATTCGTAAACCCTTGCTCAATCTAGAAACTTCCGAAGCCGAACCGGTTGTTAATTCTGCTAAAACTGTAGCGAAATCTGTGAAGAAACATCCGAATTTGATAGGTGCTAGTGTGGTGACGCCGATAGTGAAGGCTCTAAAAGGCGCTGGAGAAGGAAATTTTGTGAAATTGAATTTGAATGGTAAGAGGAAAAAGTTTTTGAATAAAGGGTGGAACAAAAATGGAAAATTTGGTAGTGGTAAAAGATATAGAAGAGGTGGTTATAGTAGTAATAGTGGTAGCAGAAGTAAACGTAAGAAAACGGAACAGGAAGGCGAAGATGATGATGATGAGGAGGATGGTTTGGGTGTAGAGAACGCAAAGCAACAGGAAAAGAAGAATGGTTGGGAAAATGAATGCAAAGTTTTGGAGGAGGCTGTGTTAGCAGCAAGAGATGAAGCTTCTGATGAAAATTTGGTGAGGTTGTTGAAATTGATTCATGGTTTTGATTCTTTTCGAGAGGGTCAGCTTGAGGCTATTAAGAATGTGCTTGCTGGGAAATCGACGATGCTTATTTTGCCGACTGGTGCGGGGAAGTCGTTGTGTTATCAGTTGAGTGCGTTGATTTTGCCTGGGATTACGCTTGTTGTTAGTCCTTTGGTAGCTTTGATGATTGATCAGCTTCGACAATTGCCTCCGCTCATTTCGGGCGCTCTTCTAAGCAGTGCTCAGGTAGAGTTTACGGTATTTTATGTGAATTATGTCTAATGATAGATCATTTAATTACAAATATTTCTCATTTTTTGTTTATTGTATTAGACATTTGAAGAATCCTCGGAAACGCTTAACCAGCTTCGTCAAGGCACAATAAAGGTGAGAATTTCGTCAACTGAATTCAACTTTGAGTGTATGCATGAGAATGTTGATTATTTATAAGCCATTTTCACATATCACATTTGAATTGCGAATTAATTTATTGTATCCATGATGTTAGAACTCTCACGTGAAGATACTGATTGCAATTATAATTCATACAGGTGCTTTTTGTTTCACCAGAGCGATTCTTGAATGAAGAATTTCTGTCTGTTATCTCTGGTGGGTTAGCCGTCTCGCTTGTTGTTATTGATGAAGCACATTGTATATCCGAATGGTGAGGGAATGTCGATTTCATACTGATGAAGCGTATTCTTTCTGTCAGTTACTTTGGATATCTCACTATATATGCTTCTGCGTCCTTGTTGATCTTTATATTTTGAAATTCTTAACAGGTCTCACAATTTCCGACCTTCGTTCATGAGACTTAGAGCATCACTACTTCATGAGAGTCTTAATGTAGGTTCTATTCTTGCGATGACAGCAACTGCTACAACCACGACTTTAGATTCGATTATGTCTGCCCTGGATATTCCTTGCACAAATCTTATTCAGAATGCGCAGTTAAGGGACAATTTGCATTTGTCTGTGTCTTTGATAAAAAATAGGCAAGTTAGAAGCTTCTATTTTACTGATTCTGACTGCATTCCCCTTTAACTATCCTTATCTGAGTTTTTTTTAAACGTATACATCAATTATAGAATGAAAGACCTGCTGGTGCTTATGAAGTCTTCTCCTTTTGCGGAAGTTAAAAGCATCATAGTATACTGCAAATTTCAGGTGCGTATATGGACTTCATTTTTCAATTTTAAGGTACTGGGTCTCGGTGTTATGTGATTTCATACAGTCATCTGCATTATGTTGCATTAAATTCTCTTTTCTTGCCTACAGTATTTGAAATAAAATCTTGTTTGCAAAGTAAAAGTTATTAAGTTTTGTGTTTCAGGTTTAGTATGTGGCTAATTACTTAATTTGCAAGTGATGTTGTATTCTGCAGTGGATATCATATATTTATATATACGTGGGAATTGATTGTGCTTTTTTTTTTCCCTTTCTTCTTTTCAGTCTGAAACTGATCAAATTAGCAGATATTTGAATGATAACAACATCAAGGCAAAGGTTAGCTCCATATTTCTCTTCTTGACATTGCATGACATTGAGTGTAACCCTTGACACTGAATGTTAAATCTTACAATTGACATGATCATCATTTAGAGTTATCATAGTGGTATTTCTGCAAAGGAACGTGGCTACGTACAGGAGTTGTTTGGTTCAAACAAGATCAGAGTGGTGAGATAATCACTCAATTTATGAATTTTATGATGCAATGCTTCTAATACAACATTGCTAGGCTTATAAAAAGAAAAATACAGCATGTCTAGTCCAACTGATACCTTGCAATTTTTTTATGAAGGTTGTTGCAACTGTGGCATTTGGCATGGGACTAGATAAAAGAGATGTTGGAGCAGTAAGGCTTATACTATGTTTTATTTTCTGCATTAATTTGCATGAACTGGTTTCTGATAAAAGTTCTCTATGATCTCAAAAGTGATTCACCAATTCTAATTGGGCTCTAGTTGCATGGTTATCCACTTTTCCCTGTGCCTTATGTTTTAGACCTTTGAGCACTAGCTGATTCCGAAATAATTGATTTTTTTCTCTAAATATTTTACTTATGGTTACAAATTTTAAATTGCAAAATGGGGATAAATGGTATTGGAGAATTGAGCTCTTTACTTGGTCTCTGTTCATGCATAATGTTATGGTAGTTACTTTTATCTTGTTGTTCGCACTACTTATTTGCTTTGGAATATTAATGATCTTGTATGTTACAGTAATTCATTTTTGAACTTTATTGTCATAACTGTGTTTAGGTAATTCATTACAGTTTACCTGGAAGTCTGGAAGAGTATGTACAGGTATTTGATTTCTTCTAAATTCTAATGGTAGCACTGCAAGATGTTCTTTCAATTGTTTTTTCTTATTAAATAGAATGGGCATTGTAGGAGATAGGACGTGCTGGAAGGGATGGGAGGTTGTCCTATTGTCACCTATTTTATGATGATGAGATGTATTTCAAACTTCGTAGTCTAATGTACAGGTAACATAACACTCTAACACAATTCTTTTTCTTTTATCTTTCAAACTTTCAAACTGTTCTTCATTATATGCAATTTTCTTTCCGCAGTGAAGGAATAGATGAATATGCAGTGAATAAATTTCTGTCTGAAGTGTTTCCTGCTGACAAAAGCTCCTGTGGGAAAATATGTTCGTTAATCAAAGAATCTGCTTCGCGCAGATTTGATATGAAAGAAGAGGTCCTTTACTCAATTCTAATATACACTATACATTTATTTATATCGACTTTGATAAACCAGATGAGTGGTTTTCAGTTACAAATTAGACTTTCATAACATCCTGTTGGGAGTTGGCCATGCTGATACATTGATGGTCAAGGGAATTTGTGAAGCATAGTTATCTGTGAAGCATGCATACTTTGACTAAAAGCCATTTTTAGGAATTTGTATTTGATCCTTGTTGTTGAACAAAAATGCGGTTTTTGGCTAATCTATCTCCTTGTATAGTGCTTAAAACCCATGTCCAGATTAACTTGAGACCAAATAAAGCTAAGGTGCAGTTTCTGATCCATTTACGAAATAGATATGCACATGCTAGTAACAAACCTTTCTCTTGCTTCTTCAAAAAAACAAAACTTTCTCTTGTAAGGAAACTCTAGATAATCATGTGTTACCTTTTTCCAGACTAGGCCTACAGATTAAAACTTTTCTCCAATATTTCCTTTACTAGGTGATTCTCACAATTTTGACACGCTTGGAGCTGGGTGACGTGCAGTACTTACATTTACTTCCACAGACAAATGCAACGTGTGTTCTGAATTTTCATATGGTGCGTGCAAACGGACCTTCAATTGCATGTAGAATATGTCGTATCGTACTAGATAAATTCAGTAACCTACTTATCTAAACTGTATATTTAAACTATAGTATAACTTACGGATTGAAGAGATTCAGATATGACAATCCAATCTTGTGTTTGTTAATTTTTAACTGAAAGTTAGAAAGATAAATGTTGTTTGAGCAATTTTCAGTGGCTTATATTTTTAATTTTTGGCACTAATGCAGACTCCGGCTGTGTCCCTTGCCCAAAAGGTTTTTGCTATTGCTGTAATTCTGAAAAGGTAATAACAAACATATATTTAATTTCTTGGCCTTTCGTTCAAACCTTTTCCCCCTGAAATGGATGGTTATTGTGTTATTAGTCATTTTAATGTTGTCAACCTCAAGATGGAATCTGATCCAAATTTTCAATTTCTACAAAGGGAAGGCATACCGGCTGATGGCACTTTTTCTTCTTTTATTTTTTCATGACTTCCTTATTGTGATCACACTAGAATAGCAGTTCAATTTTACTTATGCTTATTCATCTCTTGTTTAACTGAACCATCGTTACGTGTTTTCAGATCTGAAAATAAGCACGGACAATATACTTTTGATATTCCAACTGTGGCAAATGACATGGGGGTCACACCAGTTGAATTAACACATCAGTTGTATGACCTAAAGGTTTGAATTAGTGGATAACTGGATTTTTTTCTTAAGCTTGTATGTGGACATAAAATATGCTCAGAAAGCGCATGGGATGTCTTTTTTCTTCTGAGTAACTTTATTTTTAACTAATTTAAGTTCACTACTTCACAATAATGAAGTGTGAGAGAAATCCTATCCAGCTTGTTTAAGCGCATGGTTTACATAATACATGCCTGAAGATAGTTTAACAGATTCATTCAAAAATTTAGACTTAACCCAATTAATATCACTCTCACCCTTAAAATTTTCAAATTAAACTAAGAATGGATAAAGCTATTGATTCATGGTTGTTAACTAATTTAGATTGTGGGTAGTAATTCAAACGACAGGGGCTTCCCTTTGTTACCCTGCATCAATTCTCTGATTAGCCTTCACCACTCCTGTTAAAAATACTGATTTATGTGTTTGAAAGAAAATGAATTGATAACATTGTAGATTTACCTTATAACTTTAGCCATAAATACTTGCAGCATGGTTTATCTCTTTATTGTTGTAATCATCTTATAAAACTTTTCTGCATTTCCTTGTCTTAAAAATCTTTGGCATCATTGGTAATAGTTTCATATAATCAATACACTGAAGATGTATATATTTTTTTAACCAAGTAGTGTTTGTGTGTCTGCATGCATTGAGTTAGAACCTTGCAGTGCAAGACAGGTTTTTTTTTTTTTTTGCGAGCAATCTAACCTTGTTATTTGTGAAAAATTCACAGTTGAAGGGGGAAATAACTTATGAAATGAAGGACATGGCCTACTGTTATAGGATTCTTGAAGTCCCAACAGACTTTTTTTCTCTATCAGCAGATATTACACGATGGTTATCGGAAGTTGAAAGTTGTAAGGTATATTTGTTCATTGTAGTATTTATATTTAGAGGAGTGCTATGGACACTCTCTTTATAACACTTTCTCTGACACTCACTCTCTTATTGGATGAAACATATGTGAGTGCCACACCTTGGAAATGGATCCCATATAAAGTGGTGAGATCCACATGGCTTTCACCCAATAAAAGAGTGGGTGTTAGAGAGTGTTAGAAAGTCAGTGTTATATTTACTCAGGACGTTGTATCCTATGCCCAGTTTTCCTTTTACGGAATTCAAAGATTGAAAAGTAGTTACTATGATATTGTCTCATATTACTCTCAATCATCACAACTCATAAATCCTGACTCTATCAGGAACTATAACCGGGTGGATAATCCATTGCATTTTTGTGTGTTTTCTCATGGTTCCGCTTCTTGTGTAGGTACAAAAAATGGATGCAATGTTTAATGCTGCATATTTTGCAGTAAATCTATGTGATAAGGCGAACGGTTGCAGTAGTTCTGATCACACTTCATGTTTGCAAAGGATAATATTGGATTACTTTGCTGGAGTTGATAATACTGATTTCTCCAAGAAAATCGATCAAAGCAGGTCCTTACTAATTTCTGTCACTTAAGTTCTGTACTAAAGAACACATCTAATCAATGACTTCTAATATGACTTCAAACTATATGATCTTAAATTTTTTTGGGTATTGAAAATTGGAAAATATACTTGTTCTAGGTTATGCCCCAAAATTATTATTGTAAGTGCAACCTACTTATATGATGATAAAGATATATTTATGTTATATGCTGCCATGATCTTGTACTAAAATATCTGTTATTTACATATGCAGTCGTTTCCTGCGGGCAGATATAAAGGTGAGTCGTTACACAGGCATTCTGAGAATCTAACATTAACTTGATACATATCATGTTTGGAAGAGGAAATTCTGAAAATTACTTGTTTCTCTGGGGATTACCAGGTTTTTCTACAGAGCAACTCACATGCTCGCTTTACACCAAGAGCTGTTGCAAGGGTAATGCACGGAATTGCAAGCCCAGCCTACCCATATACAATATGGGGTAAAACCCATTTCTGGTATGTTGAAAAACTTTTGATTCCATGTCCTTAAATACTTGTTGGTATGAAATAAATTGGGTGACTTTTAGGTAATATCAATAAGTAAACCTTGCATCAATAATATCAGTAAGTAAACCTTTTCCAGATTTTCCATTTCATAAGTTTTAGCTTTGATTTGTGAAACAAAAGGAGGAAACACTAGTATTTCCATTCATTTCATTTTTCCACTCCTACTTTTGTTTAACATTGAATGTGTATTATTGGATGTTATTTGTTTACATATTTTATATCATTCGTCTAGGCAAGTTGCTAAAACTGAGATTTAAATTGTGGATTGCAGGGGAAGGTATACCAAGATAGACTTTAAGGTGGTGATGGAAGCAGCTAAGGAAGAACTTACAAAATTTATTGGAAAAGATTTACTCTAGTGATTTATGATTGATTTCACTATCTACCAAATTTGCACCAAGTCCCTTACCGGTAAAGACATGTGCATTGATTGAAGGCGGGGCGGGGGTTGCTCAATTTTTGCGACCTCAATTGTTTCGCGCCATGTTATTCACTGTCGAAATTGTGCCGCCAGTACCTGTCTGTTACTCCAGGTTGAGACAAGCAAAAGGAAAATTCAAAGCTCTGCCTCATTATATGTGCGATCTAGATGGAAGGAATCAAGGATTTACAATCTTTATGTCTTATATTTTTGTTGTTATCTCCTTGTTGTAGAAAGTAATCCTTCAGGTCAAAAGGAAAAGGTTGATGAACTCAACTTTATGTTTTTCCTCTCTTAATTTTCCCCATATACAATAATGAATGATGCTACTTATTAACAAGCTCAAATGTATACTGCATGAAGATTTTTTCCATGTGCAAAACAGTTGGTATAAATTTTACTTGTGTTGAAAGTGATGTGTTGCAAAGTTGAAAAAATTTGTACTTTATTAATTAGAGAAATGGTCTTTGAACATCAAAATACTGTGTTTTTTTGTTTGAATTTTTAAAATGTAAGTTGTAGGCGATAAAACAAAAGAAAAGACAAATATATAGGTAAATACATATGATGTTGCATATGATGTCTATACTTTGATGTTCAAATAACAGTTGTATTAATTATTATCCTATCCTATCATCATCAAGTCTTTTTCTCACTACTTACTTCAGGCAAAAACTAGCAGCAACTTATTCAGTTTCAAATGTAGAAAGAGTAGCAATGGGTTGCATATATTTGACCAAACATTTAAAAAAATTACTCTTGAAGTTCTATCATTAATCTCACCTCCCCAAACATTATCACCACATCCAACATGCATGAAATTGAAGGCAGTAATGCAAGCATCATCAATTAGTCTCTATTCTCAAATATATTGCATAATCATTTCAGTCATTGTCATGTAAGCATGAACAAACAGAGGTATGTAGGCATCTGCCCCAACATTGTTACAATATTAGCTTTAGTATTACAAATATATGGTAGTATCTAAATTCAGATTAACACGATTAGAATGATCATCGTGAGTATTGCTTGCTGATTTTTCATAGGGTCTTTCACGGGTGACGATTCTATTTGAGACACTTTCGGATACTAAATGTGAGTGTCGATGAACTGTGGAAGTATAACCACTTCCGTCAAACTCGACCCTAATTGATAATATTATAATAAATATACATGGCTACAAAATTATATGTGTTTCAAGTTTTTGTCAAAGATTACATGAAACGACATACATCTCATACACCAAAGAGGATGCTTGGTCTTGCAAGTAAGTAACTAGAAATTCAGCTGTTAAGTGAAGTATCTAGGTTCATTTTAAGATATTTATTCACTTAATAGATGAATTTCTAACTACTTGACAAAAATAAATAATTTTTATTTTAATTTAATTCTTAAAACTCAACAACAATCATATCTCCCTAAAAAAACAACAATCATATCATCGGTCGTGTACAACATCTGCTATTAACAAACACATCAACATGTTACCGACGACATTAAATAAAAAGTGAAGTTAAATCTATTGAGGTAAACATTCACAAAGATAAGTAACTAATTTAACAATGAAAATTACTACGATTAAAGCAAAAAGAAAACAGTCAAGATAAGGATTTGGAAAGTCATTTATCTAATTTTATCTAGTGAGTGAGTGTTCTCTTTTGGTGGGGATGGTGGTTGGGAGATAAATCAAGCTAAGATAAACAACAAAACAATGCCAACTTGTTTTTTTCCCTTCTGGCTTAAAACAATTATTTGTCTGTATGCCAATTTTTGTCAGTTGGCATTTGGCACAGTATGGGCAAATGTCTTTCAAATCGATGGCCCCATGCAATTTTATGTCTTAAGTAGTAACACTGTACCATGTCATTTAATACTTATCACTCTCACATGTTGTTATGTAGCCGCGCCTTTCTCTGTCATTATTACTATATTTGTCCCTAAACATAAATATAAACAGTCATTTGATGAAAAATGTGTTCCCAAATATAAGTCTGTTTTCAAATTACAACATACTTAATAGTACTTCTATTTCATATAAACCTTTGATTATATCGGTAAGTGTTTTGGAATATAAAATGTCAAAATTAACTATGGAGTAGTACATATTCAAGGGGGTATTTTATGAGTAAAATAGATACATTAACTACACTATCTATTTTTCTTAATAATAATAGTGAAAATTGTTATCGGTGATTATACTTAAGGATTGAGGGAGTGTTGAAAATATATATTTAGAGTGTTACTGCGGATATTGGATCTAACGGAAATGATTAATCTCTTACAATTAGACAAATTAATGTTTATATCCTGTAGTGAGAGGTGTATATATTTAGTGGACGACAATGTTTTAAATAAGATTACTTATTGTGGAAGAAACTTATAAGAAACAAAAATATATCTTATAGTTTTTGAAAGTGTGTATCTGAATCATACAGATTATTTAAAAGGTGCAACTAATTATGGAGTACTTTAGAACTGATATCTTACAGTTTTTTT
>Ga0099826_10000915_pt1 | contig 16238 bp, 13 predicted proteins | sample Mtrugardesep15_FD_76830 | JGI IMG/M metagenome (GOLD analysis project Ga0099826, IMG submission 76830) | Root nodule microbial communities of legume samples collected from California, USA - M. trunc garden sep15 | ecosystem: Host-associated > Plants > Roots > Nodule | place: USA: California... | reverse complement strand
GATTACGTGACCGCGGTCATCGATGGTGTTGCCGCCGCGGTGGCGGAGGAAACCGGCATGGAGATCGAATATCTGACCGGCACCATGATCGAACTGCCGCGCGCTGCATTGCGCGCCCATGTCATTGCGGAAGCCGCGGAATTCTTCTCTTTCGGCACGAACGATCTGACGCAGACCACCTTCGGCATTTCCCGCGATGACGCGGCGCGCTTCATCAATACCTATCAGCGCAAGGGCATCATCGAACGAGACCCGTTCATCTCGCTCGATTTCGACGGTGTGGGCGAACTGATCCGCATTGCCGCCGAACGCGGCCGCCAGACGCGGCCGGAGCTGAAGCTCGGCATTTGCGGTGAACATGGCGGTGATCCGGCCTCGATCCATTTCTGCGAGGATGCGGATCTTGACTACGTCTCCTGCTCGCCTTTCCGCGTGCCCATCGCTCGCCTTGCGGCGGCGCAGGCGACGCTGGCCGCAAGGTCGAAGCAGGGGCAAACGCCAAGCAATGTCGCCTTCATTCCTGTCAGGGGTTCTGTTGGACGATGATGCGCCGCTCCACCACCACCGGGCGGTAGAACATGTCGCGGTTCATCTGCGCCTGCCAGGCGCGGTTGTCGGCGCGACGATCCATTTCCAGATCGAGAAGGCAGCCCGCCATCGGGTCGGTGCCGGGGCGGAAACCATAACCCCGGCATGTCGCCTCATCCCGCGCCCGGCGCTCTTCCGGCGTCAGCGTCTGGCACGCGGTGAGCGCCAGTATCGTGGCAAGCGAACCGAGGACGATGGAAACACGCATCTTGTTTCTCCCTTAACATGACAGCCGTACGGCACTTTTATTGCCGCGATTGATACGCCTGTTTTGATGTGGGGAAAAGCCGCGTTGGGGCGGAAAGTTGCATCAATCCGCGATGGGGGAGGCCCAGCAAGCGGCGATAGCCGGGTCGGCTCCGACGGGCAGAGCGACGTTGCAAAACCTGTTCAGGAAAAGCGAAGAAAAGACGGTGGGAACAAACCCTGTTGAATGAGCCAGTCGCCAAGCAGAACCGTAAGGATGGCGATGAGGACGATGCCGCCGATAAATGAGAAGAGGCCGAGCGTGGCCTGCGTCCACCGGCGGGTTTGATAGAGGTAAATCGCAAGCCCGATGGGCGCGAGCAGAATGGTCGCGAGTTTGGCGGCGGAACTGCGCCGAAGGTCCCGCTTTTCGGCGTCCTCTATCTGCCACCAGGCAAACAGCGTGATGATGCCGACCATCTGCACCAGATCATTTGCGGTAAAGGAACTTGGAGGTCCGGCAGGCCAGACGGCCGCGTCGATGAGAAGCCCGAGGGATATGAAGGCGAGCAGGCCGACATAGATCCAGTTACGTTTCACCATGCACAGGTTCCGCCGAAAGATGCGTTGTTGTCTGTGCCGTTATCGCTATCGATCGAACCATCTCCGTCAACCCCAAACTCTCATGGAGCAACGGACATGGCCCTCGTTGGGGCGTCTCCGTTTTACCGGAAACGCCCCATGATGATCGCAGTCAGGCCGCCACGACTTCCCGGTCATCGAGTGCATCGATGTCCTTGGCGTTGTTATAGACGGCCTCGTTGAGGATGCCCTCGCGCTTGGCGACGATGGTGGGCACCAGCGCCTGACCGGCAACGTTGACCGCCGTGCGGCCCATGTCGAGGATCGGGTCGATGGCGAGCAGCAGGCCCACGCCTTCGAGCGGCAGGCCGAGGGTGGACAGCGTCAGCGTCAGCATGACCACAGCACCTGTCAGGCCGGCCGTTGCGGCGGAACCGAGCACCGAGACGAAAACGATCAGCACATAGTCCTGAATGCCGAGCGGCACCTGGAAGAACTGCGCAATGAATATCGCCGAAATCGCCGGATAGATCGCAGCGCAGCCGTCCATCTTGGTGGTGGCGCCGAGCGGCACGGAGAAGGCGGCATATTCGCGAGGCACGCCGAGGCTCTTTTCCGTCACGGTTTCGGTGACGGGAAGCGTGCCGATGGAGGAGCGCGAAACGAAGGCGAGCTGGATGGCCGGCCATGCGCCAGCAAAGAAGCGAGACGGCTTCAGGCCATGGGCGATCAGCAGGGCCGGATAGACCACGAACAGCACCAGCGCCAGACCGATATAGACGGCGGCCGCATACCAGCCGAGCTGCGACAGCGTCGTCCAGCCATATTGGTCGACCGCGCGGCCAAGCAGGCCGATGGTTCCGATGGGGGTGAGGCGGATGACCCACCACAGGATTTTGCGCACGATGGCAAGCAGCGACTGGTTGAAGGCGAGGAACGGCTCCGCCGCCTTGCCCGCTTTCAGCGCGGCAACGCCGAAGGCGATCGACACCACGAGAAGCTGCAGCACGTTGAAGTTCAGCGAGGTGCTGCCGGCGCCGTTGTTGATTTTGGTCGAGGCTTCGAGGCCGAAGACGTTGGCCGGGACGAGGCCCTTCAGGAAGTCGAGCCAGGAGCCGGTGGAGGAGGGTGCCGCCGCTGCCGTATTGGCAATCGCCGTATTGACGCCCGGCTGGATGACGAGGCCGAGCACGATGCCGATGACCACGGCAATCAGCGCGGTGATGGCAAACCACAAAAGCGTCTGCCAGACGAGCTTTGCCGCATTGGAGAGGTTCTTGAGATTGGCGATGGAGGCGACGATGGCCGTGAAGATCAGCGGCGGAACCAGAGCGCGCAAAAGCTGCACGAAAATGCTGCCGATAGTCTGCAGCGTCACCGAAAGCCAGTTCGGGCTGCCGGCGGCATCGGGACCGATGTTGCGCGCAACGAGCCCGAGCAGCAGGCCGATGACCATGGCGATCAGAACCTGAAAGCCGAAATTGCGATAAAAGGGTTTAGGCCCTGAGGGGCCGGCGGACGTCGTTGCCTGTGACATGACATGTCTCTTTATTGTGCAAGAAAACGAGAATGTTGCACTTTTTACACGCATTCTCGAGGGAGGTCGCCGAGGATACGCCGATTTCCTCAGCAATTAAGGGATGAACGTGCGTATTTGTTGCGTTGTCGGGGAATTATTCTCGCAGATGGCGAATTCTCAGAAAAATGTTTCGCCCCATCGCGCTTCCATTCCCGGCTCCTGACGGGAGGTTTTCGCATTTTGGCTTGCGGATCAAACCCGTCCTTTGTTTTCCTCGCCGTAAATCCGGTCTATGACATCATATGCAGGTGATTCCCTGCCAGAATTCGGGTGCAACGCTTTTTAGCCAATGCGATCTAACGGATATCCGCTTTCATGACTGTGCGTTTCGTCCGGCCTTTTTCGGTTGCAGCCTATCTTTCCCGGTATCTGGGTCTTGCGGCGCTTGTGCTGTTTCTCATCGCCGCCGGCATTCACCGTTTCGGGCCGCTGACGACACCTGATCTCGTCGGTCTGCTCATCATTGCCGCGGGCATCGCTCTGGCGGCCGTGCTTCTGGCGCTGATTGGTCTGGAGCGGTTGTGGACCAGGGGTGCGCGCGGCGGCCTTTCGGCGCTGGCGGCGCTGCTTCTTTCGGCTCTGCCGCTCGGCGTGGTCGGTTACGGCGCCTTTCTTTATTGGCAGCAGCCGAAGATTTACGACATCTCCACCGACCTGAGCGATGTGCCGGAATGGCTGGTGACGCCTGCGGCCAATCAGCAATGGATGGTGCGGCCCGCTGTCATCACCAAGGCCGACCGGGATGCGCAGATGGAGGCCTATGCCAGCCTCGCCGGCCGCCGTTATGAAGGCGCGATCGACCGCATCTATGCCGCCGCGAAGAAAATGGCCGCCGCCCAGACTATCCGCATTACCCACACAAAGGGGGTGATCGGGGCGGAAGACGCGCCCTCTGCCGGCATTCCCGAGCAGGACAGGACACAGCCCGCGGAAGAGGGGCCGGTGGAGGACCTGCCCTCCATCGTGCCGGTGCCCATGGCCCGCCCGACTGACGCGCCATTGCCCACCTTTTTCAATGGCAGCGGTGTTGTGCTGATGCAGGGTGAAACCCGCACCCGCATCTGGGGCCTGCGTTTCGATATCCTCATTCGCCTGAAAGAAGAGGCGGAAACCACCATCGTCGATGTCCGAGTCGCCTCCCGCTACGGTCCACACGATCTCGGCATGGGGGCGGCGATTGCGGAAGCCTATCTCGATGCGCTGGATGCGGAAATGCAGGGGCTGAACGACAATTGATGTGTATCTGACGCTGCGTGTCGTCTTGATGGGGACGAGCGCGTGCCGCCTGTTTCTTCTCCCCGGCGGGGAGAAGGTGGCCCGAAGGGTAGGATGAGGGGGGCACGTTGCCGAATATCTCTACCCTCGCCCCCTCATCCCGCTGCCGCGGACTTCTCCCCCTCGGGGAGAAGAAACAAGTGGCACCCGCTCGATCCAATCAAGGGGTGAAGTGAGAGGTGAGCTCACAACGCGCCCTGAAATCTCGCGTGCCAGAAATATTCGCTATGCCGGAAAATATTCGCCCAGCAGCGAAGGCGCACCATCCGTCCTCACTTCGCCCTTTTCGATCAGGTCCTCTATATGCGCCAGCACGGAAAGGGCGGCCGCGCCGTGCAGGCGTTTGTCGGTGCTGGCATAGATCACCTTCACCATATCGGCGATCCGCCGGTCGCCTTCGCGGATGCGCTTCAGAACCGCCTTTTCCCGCATACGCCGATGAGCGCGCAGCCCGCGCATGAAGGCGGCGGGATCGGTGACCGGGCCGCCATGGCCGGGCAGGAACAGCCGGTCGTTGCGGGTGAGCAGCCTCTCCAGCGAGGCCATGTAATCGCTCATCGCCCCATCCGGCGGCGCGACGATGGTGGTGGCCCAAGCCATCACATGATCGGCGGAAAAGACGATGCCGCTGCCATCAAGCGCGAAGGCCGCGTGGTTGGCCGTGTGTCCCGGCGTATGCAGTGCGGTCAGCGTCCAGCCGTCGCCGGAAAGGCTTTGCCCGTCGCCAAGCGCGATATCGGGCGCAAAAGCCGTATCGGAACTTTCGGCAAAGGGATTGGTCTCGCCCACATGCAGCGGCCGGGCGGCGCGGTGAGGACCCTCCGCCACCGTCAGCGCGCCGGTTGCCGCCTTCAGCCGCCGGGCGAGCGGCGAGTGATCGCGATGGGTGTGGCTGACGAAGATATGGGTGACCTCGCGGCCATCAAGCGCCGCCATCAGCGCCTGAAAATGCGCCTCATCCTCAGGGCCGGGATCGATGACGGCGACGGAGCGGTCGCCGACGATATAGGAGTTGGTGCCGTGAAAGGTGAAGGCGGAAGGATTATTGACGGTGATGCGCTGGATCAGCGGGGCGACAGGAACCGCCTCGCCATAGGCCGGCTTAAAATCGAGATCGAATGCCGGGTCCGCCATCGAGACCTCCTGAAAAATGCCATGCCAGCTTGAGCCGCGGCCTTAACCGCGCCGCCGCCCAAGCCCTAACATGCGAACTTCGCCACGGCACCCAAAAAGCTTGGGTTTTGTGAAAAAATTGGTCGCCGGGTCATTGCCGGGCCGGGCAGGCTTTGATAATCAGGCGCGGTTCGGGCAGTGGCGTTTCGCTTCACTGCCCTGTTGGGGCGTCGCCAAGCGGTAAGGCACCGGTTTTTGGTACCGGCATTCCCAGGTTCGAATCCTGGCGCCCCAGCCAAGCTCTCCACTATATTGCTTGAAATCAGCTAACGCCTTTGATTAGCTTATACTGGTTATATTCCATAAATCACCTTTCAGAGGTCAGTATGATAACACGCCTCGTCGTTTGTCTTTTTACAGGACTACTCCCTCTTTCCAGTCTCAAAGCTGAACCGCAAGTAAATATAGAATTTAAGACGGACGCCTATAACGAAGCAGACATGAAAAAGGCAATGGAGATTTTTTGGGAGAGCTGCAAACCGCTTTCTACGATCTATTTCACAGATATAGTTTCGATTTCAATCACCGCATCCAACGAGTTTGCGCAATATCGGATGGACCGTGGCTGGAAACACTCAATTCATCTTGCGGTAAAGATGTCTGATAATCCTGTAAAAATGCCTGCTGCCGATAATGAGATTGGAATAATGGCTGGACACACGCTCCACTATGACCTTGGCGGTGGTCAGGATTCTGGATTTTTTGCTTCCAAACGTGTTTCCCAGAAAGTTTGCGGACTCAAAGTGCGGAATGATGGTGTTGACGCCTTTAAAAAGATCAAAGCCTTTGATTTTTTAAAAAGATAGCTGAGTGATGATCAACTTAGAAAGGGCATGAGGCGACATCACTAGGGGGCACGCTTATTAGGCGAAGCCAGTTCTGCACCCGCTTCATCGAGCATCTCGTCAAAATCCACTTCGGTTGAACCGCCACTGGCTTTGCCCTCGCTCCACAACGCGCGCAGCTTGGCGATATCGTCGCGTCGTTGAACCCATTTTGCCGACCAGTCGCGCATCGCTTCCCTGATGACTTCGCTGTTGCTGGCATAGGCACCGCTTTCCACGGCGTCGCGCAATATTTCGGCGTGCTGGGGTGTTACCGAAACGCTGATCTTTTCAACATTGGCCATGTCATTTCTCCATGGATATTTGGTAGGAATTATTACTACCAAATGGTTTTTGACACGAGATATTTTTTCGACGCCTTTAATGGAAATGGATCGGTGTGCACTGGATGCCGGGAGGTCGGAAAACCTCTCCTTCGTCATGCTGTGGGCTGTCCTGAGTATCTGCGAATGATTGATTTTATTGAATGTGTCAGTCCTTGACACAAGGCCGAGGATGACGGTGCGGCCGAAGTAGTAATCTCCAACAAAAACGCCGCGCATCCAAAGACACGCGGCGTCCAACCCTAAATCGCGCCTAAGCCTTAGAGCGCGATATCCGGCACCTTCTTCACCGGCGCGCCCGCAGGCGCCGCGCCGGCGCCCTTCAGCGCCTCAAGGTCGATCTGCGGCGGCGTCGGCAGCTGCAGGTGTTCGGCGGTGTAGGCCCATTCCTCACGCACCTTTTCCGGGTCGTCATTGAGCTTGGTGCCGTAGCTCGGCACGATCTGGCGAAGCTTCGTCTGCCATTCCGGCGTTGCAACCTTGTCCTTGAAGACCTTTTCGAGAACGCTGAGCATGATCGGTGCTGCGGTGGAAGCGCCCGGCGAAGCGCCGAGCAGGCCGGCGATGCTGCCATCCCCTGCAGCGACGACTTCGGTGCCGAGCCGCAGCACACCGCCCTTTTCCTCGTCGCGCTTGATGATCTGCACGCGCTGGCCGGCCTGCCACAGACGCCATTCGCCCTGCTTGGCGTTCGGGAAATATTCCTTCAGGGCGGCAAAGCGGTCGTCATCCGACATCATCAGCTGGCCGGCGAGATATTCCACCAGCGGATATTCGTCGATGCCGACGCGAACCATCGGCCAGGCATTGCTTGTGGTGACCGAGGAGACGAGGTCGAAATAGGAGCCTTCCTTCAGGAACTTGGTGGAGAAGGTGGCGAAAGGTCCGAACAGGATGACGCGCTTGCCGCCCAGCACACGGGTATCGAGATGCGGAACCGACATGGGCGGCGAGCCGACCGAGGCCTTGCCATAGGCCTTGGCCAGATGCTGCATCGTCACATCAGGGTTTTCATTGATCAGGAACGAGCCGCCCACCGGGAAACCGGCATAGTCGTCCGCTTCCGGAATGCCGGACATCTGCAACAGATGCAGCGCGCCGCCGCCAGCGCCGATGAACACGAATTTCGCCTCCACCACCTGTTCGGCATCGGTCTTGGTATTGGTGTAGGTCACGCGCCAGCTGCCATCGGCATTACGCTGGATATCGGAAACCTCGCTATTGACCTGAAGGTCGAAATTCTGGTCGCTCTGCAGATGCGATACGAACTGGCGGGTGATTTCGCCGAATTCCATGTCGGTGCCGAGCGGCGACCAGGTCGCGCCGATCTTCTGGGAAGGGTCGCGGCCTTCCATCATCAGCGGCACCCACTTCTTGATCTGCTCGGGATCGGTGGAGAATTCCATACCGGCGAAAAGCGGGCTGGCCTTGAGCGCCTGATAACGCTTTTCCAGATAGGCGACGTTCTCGTCACCCCAGACGAAGCTCATATGCGGCGTGTGGTTGATGAAGGAGCGCGGGTTCTTCAAGACGCCGTTGCGCACCTGCCAGGCCCAGAACTGCCGGGAAATCTGGAAGGATTCGTTGATGTTGACGGCCTGGGTGATCTTGATGTTGCCGTTGTCGTCTTCCGGTGTGTAGTTAAGCTCGGCAAGCGCCGAGTGGCCGGTGCCGGCATTGTTCCAGCCGTTCGAGCTTTCAAGCGCCACGCCGTCCAGCCGCTCCAGCATCTGCATCGACCAGGTGGGCTCCAGTTCGCGCAGCCACACACCGAGTGTCGCGCTCATGATGCCGCCGCCGATCAAAAGCACATCGACCTTCTTGGCGGCCGTATTGGCGAGAAGCGGGGAAGATGGCAGCGCCGCTGCGGCAATTCCGGCGAGCGCGCCGCCCAGAACCTGTCGGCGGTTCAGCGGAATAGCATGGGAGAGATCAGTGAGCTGGGATTTGTCTTGATCGATGGGAGTCACGGCCATACCTGATTCTTGTTTTGTGTTAAAAACATTCCTCCCGATCGCCCCGTTACAACAAAGCGTAAATCGGCACAACCCGGCCCCATTCACTCCAGTTCAAGCGTTTTTGCAGGGATTTGGCCGGGGCATATGGTCGCGTCAGCGAATTTTGCACATTTGCGGATCGTCATTTTTAGGGCGGTGAAGATTAGGCGATGCTTTCAAACGGTTGAAAGGGTTCTCTGCGCCCGATATCGCAAAAAGCCCGCCCGCGTGCACCTTGCCGGGCATTACGGCTGGCGCAATGCCGCTGCGGGCTGAATTTTTTTCAGAAAAATGACAAAAAACCCGAAAAAGTGAAAAGGCCCACCGGTTCGGGCGGGCCTTGGCGCGTTCGGTTTATGACCGAAAATCAGTTTGCGGCGAGGAATTCCGCGCAATAGCTCGGGCCGTTGACGCCGGGGCGGTCGGAGACGGTGCGCACGGCGGTGATCTTGTAGTCGCTGGAAACGACGAGCTGCACGGTGCAGGAGAGCGAGGCGGTGCGGGCCGGCGAGATCTGGCGACCCTTCTTCCCATCCTTGCCTTCTTCGAACCTGGCCGGAATGGTGGCCTTCTTGTAGCCGCCACGCCAGTTATAGACGGTGGAGCTGCCGGTTTCCGTATCGCTCAGCGGCGGGCCGAATTTTGCGAAGAAAATACCTGCGGACTGGCCGACCCAGCGGGTCTCAACGGGGCTCTTCTGGGTGAAAGAAGGAGTGGAGCCGCCCGTGGAAGTGGTGCAGGCCGAGAGCGCAATGGCAAACGCTGCGAGCGTTACGCTGCGAGATAGCATGATGAAATGTCCTTTGTGCCGTGTCCGGCTTCCCGCCGGTCATTCCGTTCCCCTAGCAGATTTGGAGACGGCGGGCAGGGGAGGTGGGCGGCTTGACGAAAATTTCCTGCCACAATTGCTTTTTTGTAACGTTTTGAGGGCGTCCAGGCGGTGCCGCAGGCGCTTGGCAGGGCTGTTTCAACGGATGGGGAAAACTTGTCACAAAAAATGCAATAAGCCGCTTGTCGAATGCCGGAGGCTGGTCTATAGAAGCGCCGCTGGTCACGGAGTGTAGCGCAGTCTGGTAGCGCACGTCGTTCGGGACGACGGGGTCGGAGGTTCGAATCCTCTCACTCCGACCAGCTTGAAGCCCAATAGATACAGCGGCTTGCAACTGATCCCGATACTTCCTGAAAATCTCAAGGTCAAAGCCTCGCATCGAAACCGGACCTGTTAAATCAGAACCGGTTGGAATGCATTCGTCGCTCGTGCCTGAAAAATCAGGGTGCAGGTGCGGATTGAGGCCCTCAAATTCCAGTTCTTCCACTGGTGTGGAACCGCACCCCTGTTGCACCGGCCGCCGAACAAAAGAGGCCCGTCGCTCCGCCAAGCGCCAGGCCTCAATGTCGCGGCCTTGTTTCAGGGGACGCGCGACACGGACCGTCTTAGAAGCGTCAATTCTCGTCCACAATCCAAGAAGTTATCCATGACGGTCACAAGCCCTGAAATCCGGGGCCATCGGCATGATCAACTTATCGCGATCAAAAAAGAGGCCCGCTGTTTTTTCAAACAACGAGCCTCTGTTGGGCCGCTTGGCGGAGCGACCGCACGCAAATTCGCCTTTTGCGCATGAACGGCGAATGAACAAACGGGTTTCTGTGCGGACGAGAAACAACCCGTAAAAATCAGGAGAGCAACATGGATCGGAAAGCCGCCTCAGCCGTTATCTAACCATACAACAATGGAGGATAACATGCTGAAGGGTATTGCACTGTGGGCTATGGGCGTTCCGGTCGTGGTGATTATTCTGCTTTATATGTTCGTGTTTTAAGCTGATCCCAAGTCTTTTACACGGAAGAACCTCTCAAACGAAAAAGGCGACCGTTTTGACGGTCGCCTTTTGTTTGTCTATGCCTGTGCCTGTCAGCTGAGGTCGCCGATCAGTCGCGATGCCGTGGCGGCATCCGTGCGGCGGATGTCGATCCCGTCGCGGTGCCTTGCCAGGAGTTCGCTCGCCAGCAGTTTTTCCGCGAGATCGGCGGGCAGCGAGAGAATCACGCGGTCACCCTGTTCTTCCGTCGCGCCGACGCTGCGCTTGCCGGCAATCATGCCGCCCGCCACCGTGTTGTTGGTGTCGGGGTCGATCAGGATAAACGAGCCGGTCGAGCGGTTCTGTTCGTAAGGATCGAAGATCGCCGTCTCGTCGAAGGAAAGCCGCACCTTGCCGATGGCGTTCATCGGCAGCGAGGTCTCATGCGCCTGCCATTCGCCTTCCTTGAGGTTGAGCTGGCTGACGGGCTGGACGCTGACGCGCTGGCGGCGGCTGCCGCTTTTCAGCCAGTAGCGCTTGCCCGCTTCGATGCCGCCCGGCTGCAACGCGACGATCTGCGCGTCGAAGGCAAGGCCCGTCTGCGGCTGCGCCTCGATGGAGACGATCATGTCGCCGCGCGATACGTCCACCTGACGGTCGAGAACAAGCGTGACTGCGTCACCCGCGACGGCCGCATTGCGCACCAGATCGAAAGTGACGATCTGCTTGACATTGGCGACCATGCCTGACGGCAGGATGACGACGCTGTCGCCCGGCTTCACCGAACCGCCGGCAACCGTGCCCTGATAACCACGGAAGCTTTCACCCGGCCGCGACACGCGCTGCACGGGCAGGCGGAAGCCGCCGGACTGCGCGGAGCGTACGGTGGCCAACTCCAGCGTTTCCACCAGCGTCGGGCCTTCATACCAGGGCATGGCGGCCTTGCCTGACAGAACGACGTTTTCACCCTTCAGCGCCGACATCGGTATCGCCGTGATCTGCTTGATGCCGAGGTTGGAGGCGAACTCGCGGAATTCGTGGGCGATCAGCTCGAAACCGGCCTTGTCGTAATGCGTCAGGTCGATCTTGTTGACGGCCAGCACGAATTGCCGGATGCCCATCAGCGCCGCAATGGTGGCGTGGCGGCGCGTCTGTTCCAGAATGCCGGTGCGGGCATCAACGAGCAGCACGGCGAGATCGGCTGTGGAAGCGCCGGTCGCCATGTTGCGGGTATATTGCTCGTGGCCGGGCGTATCGGCAACGATGAAGGCGCGCCGGTCGGTGGCGAAATAACGATAGGCGACATCGATGGTGATGCCCTGTTCGCGCTCCGCCTGAAGACCGTCCAGCAGCAGCGCGAAATCGGGCAGGCCGAGATCGTTCTGCTTGCCGCTGTCGCGGTGTAGGGTGGCGGCCTGATCTTCCTTGACGGCCTTGGTGTCCCAGAGAAGACGGCCGATCAGGGTCGACTTGCCGTCATCAACGCTGCCGCAGGTGATGAGCCGCAGCGGGCGCGTATCGCGCGCCGCCTTCGAATGTTCTGCAAAGGGCAGGATGGTAGCGGAAGAGGAGGGGGTGGTGGCGGCTGCGGCGCTCATCAGAAATACCCCTCGCGCTTCTTTTTCTCCATGGAACCGGACTGGTCGCGGTCGATCGCGCGGCCCTGCCGTTCGGAAACCGTGGCGATTTCCAGCTCGGCGATAACCTCCTGAAGCGTTGCGGCTTCGGAACGGATCGCGCCGGTCAGCGGGAAGCAGCCGAGCGTGCGGAAGCGGATCGAGCCGTGCTGGACCTCTTCGCCGGGCAGCAGTTCAAGGCGCTCGTCTTCGGCGAGGATCATCATGCCGTCGCGCTCGATGTAAGGACGCTCGGCAGCGTAATAGAGCGGCACCAGCGGAATGTTTTCCGCTTCGATGTAACGCCAGATATCGACCTCGGTCCAGTTGGAGAGCGGGAAGGCGCGAACGCTCTCGCCCTTGCGGACCATGCCGTTATAGATGTTCCACAGTTCCGGGCGCTGATTGCGCGGGTCCCATTTGTGGTCGGGCGTGCGGAAGGAATAGATGCGCTCCTTGGCGCGGCTTGCTTCCTCATCGCGGCGTGCGCCACCGAAGGCGGCGTCGAACTGGCCGGCATCGAGTGCCTGACGCAGCGCTTCGGTCTTCATGATGTCGGTGTAAAGCGCCGATCCGTGGGAGAAGGGCGTCACGTTTTCCGTCTCGCCGCGCGGGTTGGTGTAGGAGATCAGATCGAGATCATATTCCTTGACGATCTTGTCGCGGAATTCGATCATTTCCTTGAATTTCCAGCCCGTATTGACGTGCAGCAGCGGGAAGGGCACGCGGCCGGGGAAGAAGGCCTTGCGCGCCAAGTGCAGCAGCACGGAACTATCCTTGCCGATGGAATACAGCATCACGGGATTGTCGAATTCGGCGGCAACTTCGCGGAAGATGTGAATGGCTTCGTTTTCAAGCGCCTTCAGATGGGGATCGAGCGGCGGCTTGGATGCGACAGTATTCTTGCTGTCCGTCTCGTGGACTGCGTTGGACATTGTGAACTCCGGAAAATGTACTGAATGATTATCGTTGCGGGATGGCGGAAACGGCGGATGTCTGTTCCGCACCGGCGACGTGAAGACCGCATTCGCGCTTCTCGTCGTTTTCCCACCACCATCGTCCGGCGCGCTCAGGCTCGCCGGGCTTGATGGCGCGTGTACACGGCTCGCAGCCGATGGAGGGGTATCCACGCGCATGCAACGGATTGACGGGAATGTTTTCGGACGCGACATAGGCCTTGATCTGGTCGATGTCCCAGTCCGCCAGAGCATTGATCTTGATCAGATGACGCTCGGCGTCGAACTCGGCGAAGGGCGTGGTCGCACGGTTGCCCGACTGGCCGCGGCGAAGGCCGGTGATCCAGAAGGCGGCGCCATCAAGCGCCTTGCCGAGCGGGATCAGCTTTCTGACATGACAGCAGGCGTGGCGCGCCTCGATGCTTTCGTAAAAGCCATTGAGGCCGTATTTCGCGGCATAGGCGTCGATATCGTCCTGCTCGGGCCGGAAGCGACGGATTTCAATGCCGAAACGTTCCTCGGTTTCATCGATGAGATCGACGGTTTCCTTAAACAGACGGCCGGTTTCCAACGTCACGACATCGATCGGCAACCGATGCGTACCGATGGCGGCGGTGATGACCTGATCCTCGATGCCGAGGCTGGTGGTAAAGACCGCACGGCCGCCGAGACCGGCGATGAAGGAAAGTCGTCCCGCAAGATCGAGCCCGGCAAGCGTGGCGTCGAGGGAAGCGGCATCGGCAGAGGCATTTGCTGAATTGATCGCGATTGCTATGTCCGGGATTTCCATGGCCGATTATTGTTGAAATCCGGCCTCTGGAACAGAAATGACAGTCTTTGTGCGCTGCACTTGAGAGCAAAAATGCCTCACGCGCGCTTGGTATGAGCAAAAGATGCCCGTTCACCTTCTTTGCAGCTTGGATATGCACCGTGGTGCGATCGGAAGTGACAACGACGTATATTCGCGGCTCAAGAAAATTTTGAGCTCGTATTACCCGAGCTGAGACCCTGCAGGCTAATGATCAGCGAGATCGAGGCGATGTAGCGCTGGGCGACCGGATCAGCCGTTATGTTTCGTATTGGTGGGGAGGAAATCCTATTTTTATAATAAAGGTATGTAATATATATATGGGTAAGGCAATTTAATATTTATTTATACTTTTGATGTTACTATAATACGGGTATATTAGTTACAGGGATGTAAGTCTTGCAAAATTTTAAAATATCATTATGGGCAATCGCCGCACTATTTATTCCAGCTACTCACGCCTTTGCTTTTAACTTCGGTTTTGTGAGGGTGCCAGATTGGATGGATTATTACATATCGGTGCTTTTGGGTGTGTCTTTGGTCAGCTATCTTGGGGTTCTCGCAACGAAACCCCAAGGCGTTCCAACAAATCAGCTTTCGCAGGTGAAGATTTCTCTCATCACAAATATTTTCCGTTTTATTTTGCTCATCGCGTTCGGACTGTTAATGCTCATGGTATTCGTCGGTATGGGTCTACGACGCTACGCAGAAGCGTAAGTCCGGCGTACCGGGCTGTCATAAAAGTCGGTCGCAAATCCGATTTTGCGGCTGATTGATGCCACAGCAATTCAATGCCGGCGATTTTATCGAAAAACTTGGCTTGCGTGTTTGAGCACGCCAGCTAAAGGTTCGTGGCGAAAAAGATTTGAACAAATAGGCAAGTCGTTTTCGCTTTAACGGTAAATATGAAAACTTCTTTAGCCGGAATTGCCGGGTTCCCGGGCTTGTGGTCTACTGGTTTTACGATGATTTCGCAGAAGGCAAAATATGCGCTGAGGGCGCTCCTTTCGCTGGCCAAGGCCGACGGCGGCTGTCCTGTGCAGATTTCCGATATTGCCCGCGGACAGGCCATTCCAAAAAAGTTTCTGGAACAGATACTTCTCGAAATGAAGAAGGAACGCATCGTCGAGAGCAGGCGCGGCAAGCAGGGCGGGTATCTCCTGGCGCGTCCGGCCTCGGATATCACCTTCGGCGAGGTGCTGCGCCTCATCGACGGACCGCTCGCCCCCTTGCCGTGCCTGTCGCAGACCGCCTATCGCCGCTGCGAGGATTGTGACGGCGAGAAGCAGTGCGAAATCCGCCACGTCTTTGCCCGAGTGGCCGATGCGACGCGCAATATCCTTTTCAATACGACCATTGCCGATGCCGTTGCCGGTGTCGAAGTGCCGGAGCTTTTGACGGCCTGACGCATCGGACCGCAAACTCAAAGACTGCTCAGTGGAACTGCTTCTCCTGTGTGGGCGCCTCCCCGTGAGCTTAAGTCCGCTGAACGGACAGCCCTGTGCTGATACGTCTCCCCCATCCCCTCATGCCGCTCAGACGAAAAAATCGTCTAAAACCCCATAATATTTTTCGCCATCGCGGTAAAAAATCGCCAAAAATGTGAAATGCTTTTGCATTCAGAAAAGTTTTACACGACGCTTGTTGCGCCTTTCGCTTATGCTGCGCTGTATTTGTTGCCCGGGGAAACGCTCTCGGGAAACACTTTTTCGATCGTATTCGGCCTCATTGACCAACTCTACTCAACCGGTAGAGTTAAGCCATCGCAATCAGGAGGGAATACCGATGTCCAAGCTTCTGTCCGGTTTGAGCGTTGTTGCGCTTAGCCTTTCACTGGCACTTGGCGGCGCTGGCTCGGCCGCCGCGCAGACCAAGCTGCTCAACGTGTCCTACGACCCGACCCGCGAGCTCTACAAGGATTTCAACGAAGCCTTCGCCAAGAAGTGGAAGGCCGATACCGGCGAGGACGTCACCATCCAGCAGTCGCATGGCGGTTCCGGCAAGCAGGCGCGCTCGGTTATCGACGGCCTTGAGGCCGACGTGGTGACGTTGGCGCTGCAGAGCGATATCGACGCCATCGTCCAGAACTCCGGCAAGATCAACAAGGACTGGCGCACCCGCCTGCCGCATAATTCCTCGCCTTATACCTCGACCATCGTGTTCCTGGTGCGCAAGGGAAACCCCAAAGGCATTCATAACTGGGGCGATCTGGTAAAGGGCGACGTGCAGATCGTCACGCCGAACCCGAAGACCTCGGGCGGCGCGCGCTGGAACTATCTCGCAGCCTGGGCCTGGGCCAATGAAGAATTCAAGGGCGACAAGGACAAGATCAAGGCCTATGTCGGCGAGCTCTACAAGCGCGCTCCCGTTCTCGATACCGGCGCCCGCGGCTCCACCGTAACCTTTGCACAGCGCCAGATCGGTGACGTGCTGCTGGCCTGGGAAAACGAAGCCTATCTCGCCGGCCAGGAATTCGGCGCTGACGCCTTCGATATCGTCGTGCCGCCGATC
>Ga0099826_10000914_pt1 | contig 16243 bp, 3 predicted proteins | sample Mtrugardesep15_FD_76830 | JGI IMG/M metagenome (GOLD analysis project Ga0099826, IMG submission 76830) | Root nodule microbial communities of legume samples collected from California, USA - M. trunc garden sep15 | ecosystem: Host-associated > Plants > Roots > Nodule | place: USA: California... | reverse complement strand
TTTTTTTTTTTGGAAAGAATAAATCAAACACTGATTACAATATACCTAAGGGATTCCGTTAACTCTATCACATATTGATCAAATGGTCACATGCATTAACTATTTTCTTTACGATTATATAAAAAAATGAAAAAGTGTTATTGTTTCTATTTCAAAAAAAAAAAGTATTATTGTTTCGTTATTTTAAGAAGAAAAAAAATATAGGTGCGCCCACATACTTCAAAACATGATGGATTATTGATTTTTTTTTAGGGAAACGTGATGGATTATTGAATTATAATTTTCACAAGCACAACCTACAAATAAACATATATTAAAATAGTTTTCTTGACCAAAAAAAAATAGCTTTAACATAGATACTGACGTCTTCTATATTAGATCTTTAACCTTTCTGTATTTTGCATTTACACGAGAATTTCTTTCACAATAAAATAAAGGTTTTTCTTTTTTGGAAGAAATAAAAATAGAGATTTTTAGCTGCCATATAGTTTGAAGATAGTCAGCCTTGTCCCACAAGATCACTGACGTGTGGAAATGCACAATTATTAAATGTGAAAAGAGTTTTGAAGCGTAAGCTTTATTTTAGAATCGTGCAAGCAATTGTTCATTTAATAGTATTGAAAATAAAATGTTTATAAATTTATGGAAACTAAATCCAAAATATAGATTAAAATAATTGTGATTGATTGAATATATATGACGTAACTAAAAGAGGTTAAGGAGCACCTCTAACTAACATCATCGTCCAATAGCAAAAAGGTCAAAACATGACAAGCTAATCAAATTAATTAATTAATTAATTAAATTTACATGAAAAGATGAAGAATGACCCTTTTTGACGAGAAAATACACACATCTATTAGTCTCAAAGTAAACATGGTCATTAAAAGTTTTCTTTTTTTTTTTTTAGGAATAGTCATTAAAAGTTCTGCGGTCAAACAATACGAAAAGAGATAAATTGTCTCTTGAAGAAAAATAATGATTGAATATATGTAAAAGTTTCATTCTTTATTTTGCACAACAACATAGAAAGGTTTTTTACATGGACTTGGATTTGTTGTGCTGTGGTCATCAAGTCCACGCAGGTAAGCATCATCAGTCGTTCGATCTTGATCGCACATTAAGATAGATTTTACGGTCCATAAAAAATAGATTTAAGTTTTAATTTATGACCTCAAATATGTCGAGATTAAATTAGAGTCATACGATTAAGATCAAACGATTGATGATGTTTGACTGTGTGATTGCAGAGATTTATTGACTGCAGCAAATTCAGGTCCAAAGTACATGTATTTTACTAAACAATTGTGAGAGTGAGAAATCACACTTTATTCTCTAATATACACCTATCTAAGAGCATTTGGATGGATGATGGTGAATCTCTTTTAACTTAATCGGTTGTTATGGATTTAAGTTCAGCTTAGAGATACAAGAATGTTAAATTTTTTAATGGAGAGTTTTGCCACTTTTTTTAATGGCAACAAAAATAAAAACTTGTCACTTATTAGGGTTCTATCAAACTTAAAGGATTAATTTTTTGAGTTGCTTGTAGAGATATCAATCAAGAACGTGGCTTAATATCAATCAAGTGTGACATGAGTCACATGTGGTATCCATACACTACTTAAACCCATGAGCTGCCACTAGCAAACACAAATTGTTATTTCTATTCACTTCAATACAATTTCGTTTCTTTCCTTAGTGACAATAACAATGACCACCACCTATCTCCTCTTCCTTCTTCCAATTCTCATAACAACCATCACCACCACCCCATCTTTGGTAGCCGCAGCTGGACAATGGCAAGTACTGCAAAAAAGCATCGGCATTGTAGCCATGCACATGCAACTTCTTCACAACGATCGCATTGTCATATTTGATCGTACTGACTTTGGCTTATCCAAACTCCCTTTACCCAACGGAAAGTGCCGTCACGACCCTAGAGAAACCACCGTTAAAACCGATTGCACGGCTCATTCGGTCGAATATAACATCAAATCCAACACCTTCCGTCCATTGTTTGTTCAAACCGACGTTTGGTGTTCATCCGGTAGTGTGAATCCTAAAGGAACACTTGTCCAAACCGGTGGCTACAACGACGGAGACCGAACCATTCGAATGATTGATACTTGTAATAACAATTGTGATTGGCAGGAATTTGACGGCGGACTTGCTGCTCGGAGATGGTATGCCACCAATCATATTCTGCCCGACGGACGTCAGATTATCATTGGGGGTAGAAAACAATTTACCTATGAATTTTACCCTAAAAACGACAATGGTGCTGCAGTTCGTTTGCCGTTTTTGGAACAGACTAATGATCCTGGTGCAGAGAATAATTTGTATCCATTTGTTTTTCTCAATGTGGATGGCAACCTCTTCATCTTTGCTAACAACAGAGCTATCCTCTTTGATTATACTAAGGTAGTTATTTTACTTTGCATTATGTTTGTTACGGTTTGCTTCTTTTTTACATTGAACTAAATTAAAATAGTACTAGTTAGCTTAGCTAGTAAATGTTTTTCATTTGTGGTTTTAATTATTATTTGGTGTGAAGTTTCCAATTTTGATGAGATCTTTAATATTTTGTTTAACTTGAAATTGTATTAAAACAGCTAATTTCTTACACTTCTTTTATATTAAAATTTATTTGCATTTGATAATCAGTACCAGGGCCGTTTCTAAAATTTTGGTGGCCTAGGACGAACCTACAATTTGGGTCCTAACTAATAAATATATATAAACATCAAACTTGATACAAAAAGTTAAGCAATTTTTTTAGGGCCTAATAGATCCCTAAAAAGAAAAATTTGGGGCCCAAATTTCGTACTTATTTTTTGGGGCCTAGGGCGGTCGCTCTGCCTCAGATACGGCCCTGATCAGTACACACAGAATAGAGCATCAAATTCATAATTTGAACATGGCACTATAATCTCATGATCCTTATGAGACCAAACATATGTGTTTCTTCGAAGGAAAATGTGTTAATATTAAACTTAATGACTATTCATGAAAAGTTTCATATACACATTTATAAATAACTGTGTTTTATTATGGTATATGGTAATTCTGTTTTTCAAAACATTCTAATCTATATAAAATTTGTTTATAAAAAATTGTTTATACTACTTTTTATATATTTTATGACGCATAATATATATTTTTTGACAAAAGAAACTTGTGCTTATACGTAATTATTTGTCTTGTTTTTATTTCTGAGGTATACTTTGTAACGTTCTACTTTTAATGCATGTCCTCAAATGTCAAAACTAAGTGTCAACATATTTTTGTTTTCTTCTACTTTTAATTTTTGCTACGTTGGATTGATGATGTTTTTAACTTGTGTATCAAATTTAACTAGAATGTAGTGGTGAGAACATTTCCTCAAATCCCAGGTGGGGATCCTAGGAGTTATCCAAGCTCAGGTTCAGCGGTACTACTGCCATTGAAGAATCTACAAGCTGAGGTTTTGATTTGTGGTGGAGCTCCAAAAGGATCTTATCAAAAAGCATCAAACCGTGAGTTTCTTGGAGCTTTGAATACTTGTGCCCGAATCAAAATAACCGACCCAAATCCAAGATGGGTTGTGGAGACCATGCCTAGGGCCAGAGTAATGGGTGACATGGTAATGCTCCCAAATGGGGACGTTCTGATAATTAACGGAGCGGGTTCAGGGACAGCGGGGTGGGAATACGGACGAGACCCGGTTTTAAATCCGGTTCTTTACAAAACTAATAACCGAATTGGATCACGATTTGAATTACAAAATCCATCTCATATACCTCGAATGTATCATTCCACTGCAATTTTACTTCGTGATGGTAGGGTTCTTGTTGGTGGTAGCAACCCTCACATTGGTTACAATTTTAATAATGTGTTGTTTCCAACTGAACTTAGTATCGAAGCTTTTTCTCCTGCTTACCTTGAACCTCGATTCGCGGATGTTCGTCCAAGGATTGTGGCTCCTACTTCGGAATTGCAAAAGCACGGTCAAAAGTTGGGATTGCGATTTCAAGTAAAAGCAGCATTGGATAAGAATCTGGTATATGTTACGTTGTTGGCACCACCTTTTAACACGCACTCATTTTCCATGAATCATAGGTTGTTGGTGTTGGAGTCAAACAAAGTGAATATTGTGGAGGGAACAACATATGATATTGAGGTTACTATGCCGGGTTCACCTATTCTTGCACCTCCTGGATTTTATCTACTATTTGTGGTTCATAAAGAAATTCCTAGTGAAGGAATTTGGATACAAATACTTTAATTTTCAAATGCAATTGTGTGGTAAATAATAAATTTGATATTTCAAAAAAAAAAGTTTTTATATTATCAAAGAAAGTTGTTTATCACCCTCTCTAATCTCTGTTGTGAGAAATTTTTTAGAGATTTATTCGATCTCATATACAAAAGAAATGTATAATTGAATTTAAAGGTGTATGTTGTTAAATGCTTCCTCTAAGAAAAATTGTTGCTTAATTCTTGGTTTACCCTGGTGTTTGTACTTTTTTTATATTTTTTTTTTAAGGTAGGATTTTTTTTATATAAGTTGGTACATTTAACATTTCGTCATTTAAAATTTCTCATGCTTGAGGGATATTAAATAAACTTAAAAAATCAATAAATGAAACTTTACGGTTATGATTTTTTTTTTTTACAAAAATAAACGATATTCATTCATTCAAAGTACATTGATACAATATAAATCTAAATTCGCTAAAATCAAAAAGGATGAATTTGTGAACAAACTCACAGCATTCATGTTAATAACATAAAACGGCAGAGTACATATGCCTACAAATATGACTAATATGACTATATTCAAATCTCTGAAATACTCATGTTTCCGGATCTGCAACGTTGACGACGCCAAAGTCATTGTCATTGATCGGATCTGCACTTGCTCAAAGCTAATCTTTCAACCTGAATCAAATAAACATCGCACTAAGACGGGAAATCAAAAACACACCGCGCAAAAACGGAAAATCAAAACAAACAGAGTCACGACGAAATCACAAAACAAACAGAATAAAACATAAAATATGGTGAAATCACTTATTCAATTAGGATAAAAGGAAAAAACAACTCGGAGGGGTGATTTTTGGGTCAAAATTGACCCTAAATCACCCATCTGACAAGAAGAAAGGAGTGACGGCTAGAGTTTGAGAAGGAGAGAAGGGAGAGAAAATTTACGGTTATGATGTTTATAAATTGTTTTCTTATAATTGGATGGTCAATGTCAGTAGCGTAAATATATATGAATCTCCTAAATCTAATTGGATAATGATGTGAGCCAAATTTTGTGAATTTTTTCGAGTAGGAGTAAAAAAATTTAATTTTTATTTTTGAAATAAGAGTAGGAGTAAACTTTAGAAGCAAGAAAGATGAATTGAAATTAAACAAAAAGGGGTTAATGAATTATTAAACACCTAAAAATTTATCGAGAAACGAATTGAGTTTTTTTTTTATTAGTCACAATTAGGTCGAGGTTGAATGTATGATCCTACGATTGAAAATCACACACAATGCAATGCTATTTATATGCAGTAAAGAGGTTGAGGGAAAAAAATTGGATTTACATTCTTTAAAATGAGGAGGTAACTTTAGGTTATAAAGTAAGTATTATCAAAATAATTTATTAACCGGTTTTCTCATAAGATTGTTAAACAGATAAGACATGATTTTTTCTTCTTCTCAATTTACACTGTATTTACTTAAGAAGAGTCAAATCCAAAAAATATACTAGACAAAAATTAAAGGTCAAGGACTTTAATCCCTAGGTTGATGTTCATGAATCCCTCTATTATTTTTCCTCTGCTTTGTTTGCGGATACCGTCCTTTTTGAATAGGGATGGCAATTGGCCCAGTCCTATGGGTACCTGTAAAAAATATCCATAATGGGTAGGGTAAAATCCCGCTTTCATGGGTTTAGACACGGGTTTGGGTAATACCCACACATATTAATGGGTATGGGCACGGCCGCACGAGTAAGGGTACTATAGTGTCCAGCCTCGCAACCCCGCATACATATATTTATATAATATCATAAATAATTTATTTATTTTTGGTGCATAATTAATTAATTAATTTAGATATTTAAGCCAAAACCTAAACCTAAACTAAAAAAACTACTTAATACAATATCAGCTTCATCCTGGTGTACAATTTCTTAAGGATATTTTAGATGTTTTTTATTTGACTAAATACTACGATTCGTATTATTTTATAAGTTAATTTTAAAAAATGTGGACCATAGTTTTATTTCAATAATGATGTTTTATTGTCTTTTCATAGTTAAAGTGCGGGTAATGGATACGGGTATGGACACTTAGGTACCCATAGGGTATGGATAGGACACTAAAGTTGTTGCCCACGAGGGTATGAGCACGGGTATGAGTATTTTTTACAAATACGGGTATGATGATGGACACTCTAGTATCCTACTCATTAGGTACCCATCGTCATTCCTATTTTTGAAGGACCATTATCCTCCTTCTTCTTCTTGTTTTGACTCAACTAGTTCCCTCCTTAATTTTCCTTTTTCTGATTTAAATATCTCATCTCATAACAAAAAAAGTTGATATTTACTTTAATAATAAGCATAAATAAATGTACATACTCTCATAATAATAATAAACTTTGTTATATTGAATTTACTAAAGAGGAGTTTGAGATTTAAATTAATAATCTCTCAAAAAAGCTTTAAATTAATAAATTAAAATATCTTTCCCTCTTAAAATGTATTTTTTTTTCCCAATTGAAAAAGTATAACTTAATATAAAGTAAAAATCTATGTTCCTTTCTGACTTAATTTCAAAATATTCACAAATAAAAATTTATTCATATATTCTTTTTTGTCGAATATGTTACTTTATATTAGTTTTTTTTTCAAGGAATTTACTTTATATTAGTTGTTTTGTCTAATATCGTATAGAATTAAATTCATATGTTCGAAGAGTGTAAAAAATAATGTATATACTATGATACCATCACTCAATCATGTATGTTCGATCACTAAAATCTTCTTACTTTCATTATATCTAACTTTAAAACCCTATACATGATACTTTGTGATCAATTCACACTCTAAAAAGTTTTACATAATCTATAGACAAATTGCTAAACATAGTTAAAACTCACTCATATAATACGAGCTCTCGGGTTCAAATCGATAAAGTTAAATATATCTAACTTAACAAATTCGATATTATCAGTTGAGTTAGGTTTTACGAAGTCACATTATTCGCATACTTTATATAATTTTGTTCAATAATAAAAGTCACGAGTTCAAGTCATATTCTGAACAATTGTTTTTTCTTATATATAATTTTGTCCAATAATAAAAGTCGTGAGTTCAAGTCATGTCATCAGTTTCTAATCAAACCAAAAAAAGTTGAATATTACTGTTTACACCTTAAATAAGGCTAAAAAACATTATGAAATGACAAAATTAACTTTAATCAATTAAAATATTCATCAACTGTCGACAAAATTATTTTGGTTTTTTATCGATGTTTCTTAGATTCCTTTTCATGGTAGTGCCAAACCTAAAAAAGTTCATGGGCTTAACCCAAACAAAGTAGAAAAAGCCCAAATATTACAACTCATTCAATCTCATATATCCTCAGCATCAAACCCTAGCTATCCCCGGAGAAGAACAACAACCTTGCCGTCGGAAAGAGATTCTCAAAAATGGTTTCCGGATCAGGCATCTGCGCTAAGAGAGTCGTGATCGACGCCCGCCACCACATGCTCGGCCGTCTTGCCTCCATTGTCGCAAAGGAGTTGCTCAATGGTCAGAAGGTTGTTCTTGTTAGATGTGAAGAAATTTGTGCTTCTGGTGGACTTGTTAGACAGAAGATGAAGTATATGAGATTTCTAAGGAAGAGGATGAATACTAAACCTTCTCACGGTCCTATTCACTTTAGGGCTCCTTCTAAGATCTTTTGGCGCACTGTTCGTGGGTAAGTCACAAATTTACTCTTTTTTTTTTTATTTAATTGATTTTTGTTTATTGGGTTTTTGATTTTATTGTGAAATTTGGTAGTGGGTTGTGAAATTTATTATGAAAAATTGTTTTTTTTAATAAAAAATAATCTACTTACTCTGTTTTTAATACGAATTATTTGCATTTTGTTAATGGGATTTTATTTGATTTAGCAGTGGATTGTGAAATTTGTTATTAAAATTTGATTTTGTAGGAATTTAGTAGGAAGTGTTTTTATTTGAAGACAGTATGTTGAATATATCTTGTGATGTTTAATATGTTTAAGGTTTATCTGGTGTTTGTAATTGGCTTGGTGATCTTTGGAGTAGATATAATTTAGGATGAGTTTTTTTAAAGTTGAAAAAGTTTGCTTATTTGATATGATTGGGGCATTGTTATTAGCAAAATGTTGATGTTGAGTGTTTTTGGAGGGTTTTTGAGAAGTGTTTTGTGATAATGCAGGATGTCTTTTTTTTTTTTTTTTTGGAGAGTTTTGAGAATGTTTTGTGTTTTTTTTGAATATTGAACTGTTTGGATTGACCTATTGACTTATTTGAGCTTGTGTACTTGTGTAAGCACTTGTGAGACTGTTTGTAAGAACTTATAAAAATGGCTTATGACAGCTTCATAAGCTGTTTCAGCTTATTTTCATAAACTCTCCAAGAGTAGCTAATGAAAACAGCTTATTGATTATACGGAAACATTTTATTCTAAATTGACCTTTTGTTATAGAAATAACATGTACACTTGCGCTTATTTATGATACACACAGTTGCTATAAGTTGCAAATTAAGTTTAACCAAACATGACCTACGTATATTGTCCTTTTTTTTCCAAGGGTTTTTGAAGTGAATAATGAATCCAGTTGAATTGTTTTGAAGTTGAATGTTTTTGTATGTCTGATAGAATTATCAAGTTAGCATTAGAAAGAGTTGTTGTTGAACTAGAATCCAGTTGCTATATCCGGAGAGTTTTTGAGAAGTGTTATTTTTTTACTTAGAATGATTAGACTGATACCACATAAGGTAATTTGGTGTTTGTAATTAGCTTATTTCTGTTTGAATGGATTTAATTCAGGATGAGTTGTTTTTGAAGTTGAATGTCTTCGTTTATTTGACTGAGTTGTGAAAATTGTTGATAGATAAAATTGTGAGAAGTGATTTGTGATTATGTGGATCTTGTGATTTTTTTTATATGATTTATAAGGTTATTTGGTGTTTGTAATTGGCTTGGTGATGTTTGGAGTAGATATAATTTAGGATGAGTTGTTTTTGAAGTTGAATAAGTTTGCTTATATGATAAAATTGAGTCATTTTTATTAGAAATGTTGCTGTTGTTGAGTGTTTTTGGAGGGTTCATGAGAAGTGCTCTGTGATCGTGTAGAATGTCTTTTATTATGGATGGTTTTTGAGATTGTTCTTGATTATGAATATTGTTTGGAGTGACTTATTTGAGCTTATCAACTTGTGAGATTGTTTGAAATTGGAAGAACTTATGAAAACGGCTTATGACAGGTTCATAAGCTGTTTCAGCTTATTTTCATCAACTCCAAGATTTGCTAATAAAAACAGTTTGTTGTTAAAGAATACATTTTAATCTTGTTATTGAAATAACTTATACATTTGCACTTATTATGATATGTGCAATTGCTATAAGTCGCAAATTTAGTTTATCTAAACATGACCTATGTAAAATGTCCTTTTTTTTGGTGGATTTTTGAAGTGATTAATGAATCCAGGATGCATTGTTTTGAAGTTAAATGTTTTGTATATCTGGTAGAATTATGAAGTTGGCATTAGAAAGTGGTGTTGTTGTACTTGAATGCTGTGTTATGTTCTGGAGGGTTTTTGAGAAGTGTTATTTGTTTATTTAGATTGATTAGACAGATACCACATAAGGTAATTTGGTGTTTGTAACTAGCTTATTGAGGTTGGAATGGATTTAATTCAGGATGAGTTGTTTTTGAAGTTGAATGTCTTTGTTTATTTGACTGAGTTGTGAAAATTGTTATTAGAAATGTGGTTGTTGTTGCTGATGATTGTTGTGTGATTAGGTAGAATGTTATTGGGAGGGTTTTACAAGTGATTATTTAAATTAGGGGTCTTGCTAACTTGTGCCCTAAGGGTACAAGATAAAAAACTAAATGAAGAAATTTAACTTTGCAAATTGTGCATTTAAAACCTAAAAAGTCTAAAAAGTTATCTTTTCAATACAATATTTATTGTTTAAATTTATTTTAAGACTCTTATCTTGTGCCCTAAGGGCACAAGTTAACATTTCTCTTTAAATTACGATGAGTTGTTTCGAAGTTGAATGTCTTTGTTTATTAGATAGAATTGTGAAATTGTTATTAAAAAGTGTTGTTGAGTGTTTTTAGAGGGTTTTTGAGAAGTGAGTTGTGATTATATAGAATGCTTTCTTTTGGGAGGGTTTGTGAAAAGTGTTTTGTGGTTATCTAGACTAGAGTGCTATCTTTTGGAGGGTTCTTGAGAAGTGTTTTATGATAATGAGATTTTTTTTTAGGGTTATTCAAGTGGTTATTTAATTTTGGATTATTTGTTTTAAAGTTGAACGTCTTTGTATATTTGGTCAAATTATGAAGTTGGTATGATAAAGTGTTGTTGTTAAGTGTTGTGTAATGGTTTAGACAGTTTTTTGAGAAGTGTTTTGTGATTATGTAGAATGATACCACACAAGACAAAGCGTGGAGAGGCTGCACTCGCGCGATTGAAGGTCTATGAGGGTATTCCTCCTCCATATGACAAGATCAAGAGGATGGTTGTTCCCGATGCTCTCAAGTAAGAACCATTTTATTGTATAATTTACAGTTTTGACTTTTTGTTGTTGAATTAAAAGGGTTTATTGAATTTGAATACTGAATGAGTGAATGAAATTAGGGTGTTGAGGCTTCAAAAGGGACACAAGTACTGCTTGCTTGGACAGTTGTCATCAGAGGTTGGATGGAACTACGGTGGCATCATCAAGGTGAGTTTATGTTTGGAGTGTTTTGCTTTGAATTTGATCAACAATTTTGTGGTTTTGAAATTTTCAATTGGTTTCTTGTTGACAGGAGCTGGAGGATAAGAGGAAGGAACGTTCAGGTTTGGCTTACGAGAAAAAGAAGCTGCTCATTAAATTGAGGGCTAAAGCCGAGAAGATTGTAGACGAGAAGCTTGCCCCCCAACTTGAAGTTCTTGCTCCCGTTAAGTACTGAGTACTATTTGTTAACATTATTATAAAGTTTGGTTTTTCGTAGTTAATATCAAATCGATCTAAATTTCAGTTTTGCTTGTTATTCTATGTTTGTTGGATCTTAGAAATGACAATTTCGGAAGTTCTTTTATTCTCATTACATTTTTTGTCATTCCAATAGTGTTTACTGCTTTGATGTAACATCATAGTATATGTGGGTTTGTTTAATGGTAAGAGCATATTATGAAGCTTTTAGTTGTTGGATTATTGATGCAGCCAATAGGTGACTGAATATCCTGCATTTGAGATGAATATAGACTAATTGGGGTACTTTGTCTGCGGGCTCGTGTAAACTTCATTTTCTAAGCTTGGGGGTGTGTCGTGGTCATAATCTCGGACTTGTTCTTGTCTGCTCTTTTGCCCTTCCCATTTGGTTTTTGGGTAATTCATTAATTCTTAATATTTGAGAACAATATAAGATCACAACACGAATATACTAGCCTCAAGTGTATTGATTTTAGTTAACTGGGAACCTATGGTATTTTGTGTGAATATTTCTTTACCAACACCTTTTAATTACTCATGATCTTGGTATTTATACAAGTATGCGTTCAGATTTTCAATTTTCATTTTGAATTGTTCAACTTAAATCTGCAAGATTCTTGAAAAGGTCAAATGAACATAGTGCTTACACACAGTTGCAGCATTATTCTATACTTTCTAATTTTAATTAAAACCGTGATTGTATTATCAGAAGCAATTTTAACTTTACCTTCATGATAAGAATGATAAGAGACTACTTAGAATGTGAAATGGCAAATGGAAGTAATGTTTTATATTAGTACTTATGTATGTCAGGAAAATGACATTTTTAAAAAATTGTTTTTAAATAAACTACTTGTAAACATCGGTGTTTATCATCTAAATGTTTCGATATAAACTATTTTTTAAACACAAAGATACAATTAAGTTAAATTTTTAATAGTTTTTACGAGATTTTTTTTTTTTTTTTTAAAAGAGTTTAGGTGAATGGAGTATCAAGGCTTATCAGGATCAAAACATGTCTCAAACTTAAAGAATGCTTAAAGATCATCTATCAAAGAGGTTTTCAAGTAGGAGTTGAACTCACAACTTTATAGGTGAGTCAACTTCTTACTAACTCAATCAATATTTATCTTATAAACAAACAAATAACGACTTGTAGACATATTATAAGTAGACATATTATAAGTTGCAAACATTTTTACAACATTCCTAGTTCTTACAAGGGCTTCAATAGTTTAAACGCAGCTACATTTTGTGTTGGATTCAACCAAAGATCTTTGTTATATTAGAAGAGACTTTACCATCTCATTCAAGCACTTTTAGAAGAGACTTTAAAGATGAATCAATAAAAATCATTTGTATTCAATCTTAATTTTCTTCTTCAGATTATCTGCAATTTTTGTAGATTAATTTTGATGTGAATACTTTATTTAATCTAACAACTAATTACTAATATTTTTATAAAAAAAAAAAAACTAATTACTAATATTTATGATTAAAAAAAAAAATAGTGATAGGGTTGAAGACAAACGTTGAGCATAAGAAGAAAGATACAGGCACTAGGCACAAGAAATAACATTAGAAATCTAGATCCATATGGCCGTCTACATTAAGAAATAAAAAAAAATACTACTTGTTTTAGACAATTATTTATGTTTTAAAGATATCCCTTCCAACCTGTCAAAAAAGTATTCATTAATCTAACAAAGCATCAAAAGTTGTACACTAACAATTCTATTGAAAAAAACAATGCTCTTACAAACAAACTGATCAACCACTTCCTTACATAATTTGTGTAGAGGAACTTTCAAGGGTCGGGATTAGTTAACTTTGTGGAAAGAAAGTGATTTTAGAGAATGACGTTTCAATTGAATAAGTATTTCATTTTTTATTAGTACCTTTCAACTTTTCTCATTAACCAAATACTTTGCTAACTTTTCATCAAAAGAATAAAATAAAAATACTTTGCTAACTTTCTAGCATTATACAGTATTCTGCTAGTTCTAGTCACTTACCCTCTTCAATTTTCATTCAATCCTTGAATTTTTGAAAAATGGCTGACGCATTACTTGGTGTTGTGTTTCAGAACCTGATGTCTCTTGTTCAAAACGAATTTTCAACTCTATTTGGAATCAAGTCAAAGGCTCAAAAGCTATCAACCACCTTAGATTTGATTAAGGCTGTTCTTGAGGACGCTGAGAAGAAGCAATTAACAGACCGCTCTATTAAAGTATGGCTGCAACAACTCAAAGATGCGGTGCATGTGCTTGATGATATCCTTGATGAATGTTCGATCAAATCCAGTCAACTTAAGGGTTTCAAACTAAAGAACATCATGTTTAGACGTGACATAGGCAGTAGGTTGAAAGAGATTGCAAGCAGACTCAACCAAATTGCTGAAAGTAAGAACAAGTTTCTTCTACGAGAAAGTGTAACTGTTACGAAGAATCAACCTGAAGTGGCTGAATGGCGCAAAACCAGCTCTATTATTGCGGAACCAGAAGTGTTTGGACGAGAAAATGATAAAGAGAATATTGTTGAGTATCTTCTCACCCAAGCGAGGGACTCTGACTTCCTTTCCGTCTATCCCATCGTTGGTTTAGGTGGTGTTGGAAAAACAACTCTTGCTCAATTGGTCTACAACGATGATAGGGTGAGTGACAATTTCAAAACAAAAATTTGGGTTTGTGTTTCAGAGGTTTTCTCAGTCAAGGGGATTTTGTGTTCCGTTATAGAATCCATGACAAAACAGAAATGTGATGCAATGGGTTTAGATGTAATACAAAGAAAGGTGCAAGAAATGTTGCAAGGTAAAAGATGTTTGCTGGTTTTGGACGATGTTTGGAACAAAAGTCAAGAATTTGAATTTGGACTAAACCAAGAAAAATGGAATAAGTTGAAATCTGTGTTGTCTTGTGGATCAAAAGGTACTTCCGTTTTAGTGTCTACTCGTGATAGGGAAGTTGCATCAATCATGGGAACATTCTCAACTCGTCCTTTATCGGTTCTCTCTGATGATGAATGTCAGTTGTTGTTCAAACAATATGCATTTGGACATGATCGAGAGGAGCGTGCAGAGCTTGTGGCAATAGGTAAGGAGATAGTAAAGAAATGTGGGGGATTGCCTCTTGCAGCAAAAGCATTGGGGTGTTTAATGCACTCAAGAAGCGAAGAAAATGAATGGATTGAAATTAAAGAGAGCGAGCTTTGGGATTTACCACATGAGAATTCCATTTTGCCAGCTTTGAGGTTGAGCTACTTTCATTTATCGCCGACCTTAAAACAATGTTTCGCTTTATGTGCCATATTTCCCAAAGATATAAAAATCATGAAGGAAGAATTGATTCATCTTTGGATGGCTAATGAATTTATTTCATCTAGAAAAAATTTGGAGGTTGAAGATGTTGGCAACATGATTTGGAATGAATTGTGCCAAAAGTCTTTCTTTCAAGACATTCATACGGATGATGAATCAAGAGACATTTCTTTCAAAATGCATGATCTCATCCATGATCTTGCTCAATCAGTAGGGGGGCAAGAATGTATGGTTTTAGAGAATGCATGTTTGACCAACATGTCAAAAAGCACACATCATATTAGTTTCATCTCTTCGCATCCAGTATCATTAGAAGAGGATTCCTTCACAAAAGTAGAATGTCTGCAAACATTGTATCAACTAAACTACCATTATTCTACGAAGATTCACAATTTCTTACCTATAAAGCACACTCTTCGGGTTTTAAGAACAAGCACTTTAGATTTATCGATACTCGGTAATTTAATTCATTTGAGGTATTTGGCGCTTCACAATTTTGACATAGAAACCTTCCCCGACTCAATTTATAGCTTACAAAAATTGAAAATCTTTAAATTGAAAGATTTTTCCAACCTGAGTTGTCTTCCAGAACGCTTGTCTTGCTTACAAAATCTTAGACATTTAGTCATTGAAGATTGTCATTTGTTGTCTCGCATGTTTTGTCATGTTGGAAAATTATCTTGCTTAAGAACATTAAGTGTTTATATTGTAAATTCCGAGAAAGGACATAGCTTAGCGGAATTACGTGATCTAAACTTAGGAGGCAAGCTGGAGATCAGAGGCTTACCAAATGTTGGTAGTTTATCTGAAGCTCAAGAAGCCAATTTGATGGGTAAAAAAAACCTCGATGAATTATGCTTGTCATGGTTGCACAATGATTCATCTGTTAAGACCACTATTATTAGTGACGATCAAGTACTTGAAGTGCTTCAACCTCACATGAATCTCAAGATCTTAAAAATATTTTCTTACAAAGGATTATGCTTCCCAAGTTGGATCAGAACTCTTAGTAATTTAGTTACTCTTGAAGTTAAGAACTGCAAGCTTTGTGAACGGTTTTCATCACTTGGTAAACTACCATCTCTAAAAACACTTCAATTAACCTTGGTGTCTGTGAAATACTTGGATGATGATGAATTTCACAATGGTATGGAAGTGAGAATTTTTCCATCTCTGGAGGTACTTATAATTGATGACTTACCAAACTTAGAGGGACTGTTGAAAGTGGAAAAAAAGGAGATGTTTCCTTGTCTTTCTATTTTGAACATCAACAATTGCCCTAAACTTGAACTTCCGTGTCTTCCATCTGTTCAAGACCTGAGAGTACGGAAATGTACTAATGAGTTGCTGAAGTCAATCTCTAGCTTGTATGGTCTTACCACCCTTACACTTGATGGAGGCGAAGGAATAACATCCTTCCCAAAGGAGATGTTTGGAAACCTTACTTGTCTCCAATCTCTAACTCTACTAGGTTACCGAAATTTGAAGGAGTTACCAAATGAACCCTTCAACCTAGTTTTGGAGCATCTGAATATCGCTTTTTGCAATGAGCTTGAGTATTTACCAGAGAAAATATGGGGAGGTCTGCAATCACTACAATCCATGAGGATTTATTGTTGTAAAAGATTAAAATACTTGCCAGATGGTATTAGACACCTCACTGCACTTGATTTGTTGAATATTGCTGGATGCCCAATATTAAC
>Ga0099826_10000912_pt1 | contig 16253 bp, 7 predicted proteins | sample Mtrugardesep15_FD_76830 | JGI IMG/M metagenome (GOLD analysis project Ga0099826, IMG submission 76830) | Root nodule microbial communities of legume samples collected from California, USA - M. trunc garden sep15 | ecosystem: Host-associated > Plants > Roots > Nodule | place: USA: California... | reverse complement strand
TCGAAAGACCTGATCTCATCTCTCTCTTATTTCTTAAACACTTTTTACTTTCTGTTAATTGATTTCTGAAAATCAAACCAAATCAACCGCCTAGTGGCAAAACAATAATAACTTTTATACATCATATTACTTAACGAAATTGAATTATTGAGATTAAAAACAGTCCCTTTGGGATTGATATTTTACTACTTCGATAGATTTTGGTACACTTGCCAAACTTCTATCACATCGCGTCAACCTGTCTGTTTTAGAGACATGGCATTAGAGACTCCTCGTAGGTAGAACATGCCTTTGGAGGAATATCCTTTGTGTGAGGTACGATGCTAGTCAGGTGCTTTTCACTCAGGGTGAGAATGGAGTACTCTGAGATATGCCTCCCTCTAGTGGAAGGAGGTTTCGCTGCTCAATTAGAATGTGGAGCCCACCTCAAACTGGTTCATAGAGGGCGTGGTTAAGATTACCAGCAATGGCCCAAACCTCCTTTAGGATGCAGTTTCCTACACTTTATCAGGTTTCGACCCAACAAACTTTCTTGGTTGAAAACATGGGTTTGTGTGAAGAAGATGAGTGGGCGTGCGATTTAAGGTGGAGGCGAGGGTTGATTTTTGGGAACATGATTTAATTGTACAATTATTGGTGGTGTTAGAGGGGTTCCCGCTCTTGGAGTATGGAATATTCTTGGTCATAAAGTCTTAATCTCGATGGGATGTTCTCGACTATGTGTATGAAGCCCTCCCTAAGGTGACTTTGTGAGATGAAACCTCTCAAATGTAGAGGCCCAAATTCTCTTTAGGTTCTAGAAGGGGTGGGGCCCTTTCATGTTCAAGTTTTTTTCTTGGCATCTCTTCAGGATAGGGTTCCTATTCGCCAAAATCGTTTTAGGCGAAGAGTGATTGTTAGCCCAGCTGGTGCATCACATGTTTAATGTGGGGAGGTCACTGAGGTTGTTAGTCATATGTTTGTCACATGTGTTTTTTTCTTCTAGGGTGTGGTATAGAGCCTTTTTGTGGTTAGGTTATGTGTTGGTTCTTCCGAGGAATCTGGTATGTCTGATTGAGGGTTTTGGAGTTTTAGTGGGTAGAGAGAAGATTATGCGAGATTTTTTTATTGGTCTGACATTTGGTTATGTGGTCCATATGGAAGACTTGTAATGATCTAACTTTTCAGGTAAGATAGTAGATGTTGAGAGATTGGTTGACATAACCTAGTTCACCTCCTAGCATCAGTTCTTTTGGAGGCACCCTGTTTATCCACACTCTCATTATGAGTGGATGGTAGAACCAGTTCTCTTTAGGTGTTGATAGTCTCGTTGTGTAGCTGGCATGATTGGGGTGCTTTTGAGCGGGGCTTGGACTCATTCTCGATTTCTTGTGATGCTTTTCGTTGGTGAATAGGGCTCGGCCAACCATCTTTGTGGTTTCTTAATTTAGGTGTTTTGTTCATCGGTGGTTCTCCCAAAGAGGTTCTTATATGGTGTTGACTTTTTTCTTCTTTCATGCTATTGTTGGTGGTGTATGGGTACTTATTTTAGAGTATTACCTCAACTTTATTTTGTTTGATCAAGGTGTATTGCTTATGTTTTTGTTTCTATTTGGGTGTTTCATGCACCTCTGATGCTCTTTTGAACTATGTACGTGTGCCTTTTTTTAAGCTTATTTATATATACATCTTTTTGCCATTCAAAAAAGTTTATTTTATTGATTAGTTTTTTTGAACGCCAAATCGATTAAAGATTGATTGAACAATAGTTTATCTTTGTTTGATTGATTTGAAATAATGTTAATTCAACTTGTGTTAATCCATTTTATAGTAAATAGTGATTTTGCTCATATCAATGGAAAATTCTTCATAGAAAGTTAACAATGACTCAATTTTTTTACAAGTCTCATATGACTTTATTCAAACCCTCTTGTAGAATCCTTTGAGGCTGCTTGAATAACATGATACTGTAACCTCAAAAGGCAGAGTTCAAAATGAAATAATAGAGTTTTCCCTTCCTCAATTTTGAATATTAAAATATGCTTGTAATTTCTCTTTGACATATCATTGATAAATGATAATGTGACATAAAATTAACTATGTTTAGCATAGTCATTTACTAAAGTAACATATATTTTGAAAGAATAATGTTGGGTGGACACCCCATTAGATGTATACACTTTGAGAGAGAAACATGTAAGAAAGAGTTAAGAGACATAGATTCATGAGAAATGATATTTGAACAACAATTCTTTGACAACTTTTATAACAACTTTCTCTCACTTACTCAGATTGTCTTTCTACTTTCTCTCTCTATTGCTTTGATTTTTGTGTCACTACCTAAATTTCTTTGTATTATTTAGTTGTCCAATAAGTTATCAAAAGAAATGGTTGTTCAAATAACATTGCTCTAGATTCATTATGTGACATCATGACATAGAAATAAAATAAGGTGTTGAATCAATGTTTGAGAAATTCAGGGGTCTAAATATTATTGTTGATTTTGGAAAGGAGGAACACATAGAGGAAATGTTATGTTGACAATTTTTTAGGTGTCCAACAACGTATATACATACCATATACTAGTAGATACTATTTAATTTTTTAATTAGTTGTTTTTCTTCATCATCGCATCAATAATTATAAGTGATATGTTTTTGTGTTATCAAATAATTGTCGATTTTTAGATGTTTAAATAATATTATTCGTTTGTGCATATGTTCATTTGGTAGGAGTAGTCCTAGCTCTGGCTCATTCTTTTGAGGTGTGATGAGTGTCTTTGTGGGTACAAATGGGTGCTCGATCGTTTTATTTGTGGTATTGGCTTTCTGTTCATAATGAATGTTCTCTTACAAAGTCTACGGCATTGTCCCCAATTAGCTACTTTTGTGTATTGGGTTTGAAGTATTTTTATACTCCTTTGTAAAAATTATTATATTAAAAATAAATTAATTTACATTTTCATGGTACTTCTCTATTAATAAAATTTGCATATTTATATTTCATAATATATGTTATATACTATTTAATATGATAACAAAAGTAATAATTATATTGCTAAAATAAAATAAACATAAAACATCACTTTCTACAAAAGCATGCTCATATGACTTCTAAATCTTACTTTCTTTTGTAGCACCCTCTTTGAGCTTTATTAAAACTCTTGCAAGCTTTATCTTTATCTTGAGACTTTGGGCAATTTGCTGGTGACAAATCTTTGATAGTAAAAGGCAAAACCTCCTCATCACTAAAGACATCATCATTAGTGTTCAATAGAAAAATAGTATTTGTGAATGATCTAAGTACCTTCTTAGCAAGATCTTGAACAAAGGGTAATATTAACCCTTCCAAATCTCCATGAATATTCACTCTATGAACATTAATTACTTCAAGTAACTGATTTGTTGTGTCACGTCCTCTAATTAGCTCTTGTTCCATTTCCTTTCTACAATTTGAAGGATCTTGATTTTCCATTATTAGGAAGTTTTGAAACCTAGGTGTAAAGGAGTAGAGAGAAGGAGAGACTCAGTTTTTTTTGTTGAAAATGGCATTCACCAACAACCAACATTAAAAATTGTTCTTAAAGTAGAGACAAAATTTCCAAATAATTAGGGTTAGTTTAGGAATCAACAAGATAATTGAATACCACAAGATAAAAAAAACCTTATAGTTCGTTAATAAAAACCTTAGTTCTTGTTTTCACAAGATAAAAACTTAGTTCTTTTTTGTTAACAATACATAAAAACTTATAGTTCTGAACTTTAATAAATGTAGATGCAGATGAAGATAGTTTAGAAAATGAATATTATCGGTATCTTAAAAAATTAAATTATGGGGGTTACTGACAATAAATATTTTTATGTTTAATTTTTTAAAATACAAGTGATGAGTCACAATATTATTAATTATTTTTTATTTTTTGACAGGTATTATTATTATTATTTAAAAACAAGAAAGACACATAAAAAAATTAACAAAAAACTAATATGACGAAAAAAAAAAGTTCATTGACAAAATTATTAATTATTTTTATTTTTTGACAGGTATTATATTATTATTCAGAAAAAAGGAAAGACGCAGAAATCGTAACTAAGATCCAGTCAAAAGATAACAAAAACTAATATGACGAATTACCTCTGTCTTTAGTAGCACCTTTGATTCACGTTGAAGCAGAGACATCGCTGTTGAACAGGAGAGAAAAAGCTTCGTTTTCTTTTCCTGCATATCTTATGCTGGGTTTAGAAAAAAAGCTCTTAATTCCAAAACTATACTTACTATAGTTATATTTGGTACGACAGAACTCTTCTCCATTGTTTCTGATTCTTTTTTGTACTCTTACGTTCCTTTGTTAGAAATAATGCTCGCCACACCTTCATTACTTGCAGCAAATGGTATTCTTATTATTTGGCATTTTAAATCCACGAGTCAAATTAATTATTATATTAACACTTAACTTCTACCAAAAACACTTTGGATAAGAGGTTAAATGTTCTCTTTCTGTTTAACTAGAGATCATGAGTTCGAAAGCTTTAACATAGATTGTGATTCTACCAAGTTCGAGATTTTCTTGTCTTTTCAGCTGCATACAAATGATACCTGATTAAAAAACCTTGTTAAGAAATAATTAAAAGTGTGTTTATACTGTGAGAGTTAACTTAAAATCAGGATTCTGCAGGAATCGTGGCACGATTGAAGGGCAATGTGGCACGTTGGGATGTTTCAGTTATGAGGCAAGTCACTGGAAAAAACGTGGCACGATGGGGTCGCAACGTTGCACGATGGTGCGCTGACAGCGAATAACAAAAACGTATTTTTGGCTGTAGATTTGTTCCAAATTTTAAGCTACACTTTTACTATAAATATAGACCTTGTATCAGACTAAACTTTGAGATAGAGGGGGCTGAAACAAGGGTTTAAAAAGACAACAACAAAACTAGGGTTTGTGTAGAGTTTGTCTCTTGGCAACAAGCACTAGAGTTTGAGGGTTGATTCACTTTGGGAAACACTATTAAGATTTAGTCTCTTGGTTACGGGAAGAGATTTGGACTTTGGGTAGAATTAGGCGGGAGACTTATTCTTGTAACTCATTGATATCTCTTTTGTAAAATTACTCATCATTATAGTGGAACGGAGAACTACTCTCTCCCTCAGACTAGGTCAATTTGGACCGAACTGGGTCAGCAAATTCTTTTGTGTTCTCTCTTCTTCTCTCTCGTTGTTTTCTACTTTTGTTTGTGATTATAACTGTTACCCACTTGTTTTGGTTGCTTCATTATTCCTTGCTCCACCCATCAAGTTGTTATTGGTGTGATTTTCATCGAATTCACAACATATACTAGTACCTAAACTTGTACCAGATAAAAATTTATTGAAACCAACCACTTTAATATGAGACATCGTTGATATAGTCTCTTAGGGTGTATTTGGATTGAGGGTTTAGGAGGGGAAGGGAGGGGAGGGCTCACTTTTATTTTTTAAATTACAAACAATGTAAAAAAAAAAATATTAAAATAAATTAAGTGTTTTTTAAGTATTATATGATCATTTAAAAAAAAGGCATAACACTTAGGAATGAGAATAAGTTAACACTTTAATAACAAAACACTCGGCCCTAGCTTTAGTGAGAGAAACTCCAACTTCTCTCTAAACTTTCTTTCTTCTTGTTCATTGAGGAGGGGGTGGTTTTAGGTCATTTTTTGACCTAAAATCACCACTCTACATCTTGTTCCCCTTTTCTTTCAATCTAAATAAGTGGTTTTCACATATATCAAGTTTTTTCTTTTGTGATTTCGTCGTCTAAGTGCGACGTTGTGTTGTTCGTCGTCTTGTGCGGCGTTTGATTTGCGTTTTGTCATGGTGTTCGCTTAGTTCCTGTTGAAAGATCTACACCAATCAATTACAAATTCAATCATGATTTGGGCATCAACGTTGCAGATCTGGAAGCATGAGTATTTCGATGACTTAGATTTTATCATATTATTTATAGGCATTTTGCCGTTGTATGCTATTAACTTGGGTGCTGTGAGTTTGTTCGCAGATTCACCCTTTACGTTTTTAGCGATTTTGTATTTGATGTACTTTATCAATTTAAATGAATGAATATCGTTTTATTTTTGTCAAGAAAAAAGTATTATATGATCATTTATCATGTTGTTAATTCAATTTTCTAAAAATCATTTTATAATCTCCGTAATTTAAAAAAGAAAAGTAAGCCCTCCCCTCCTTTCCCCTCCTTAACCCTCAATCCAAACACACCCTTAAACAAGTCTTGTATGGTCACATTACCAAAACTATAGTATTTAGGTGCACACTGGAATTCTTATCGCCTATAAAGTCTGGATACTTGATACGATACATGTATAATACGGCACTAATACTTCAATACGGGAAAGTTTCAAAATTCAAGATATGATACGATCGAGATACTTTAATACAAAATTAAATTTAAACTACAAATTAAAACTCAATACAACTATGTATTAAAACTCAAAAACAAATAAATAGACGTAAAACCTAGTCCCACATGGTGACCGAGCAAACATAAAACAACAACATGACACAACAATGAATTTGCCTTCACATGAGAATTAACGGCAACATTATTTTCAAAACAACAAAAAGAGACAAAACATACAATTGACAATAACAAAATATATAAATATAAGTAATATTCCAAAAGTTACATCTATGCCTAATATTTATTATTTAAGAGTTAAGTGTTATTTAAGTTAACACTGATATTCATTTCTTTCCTCTTTTCCTTTTTAAGAGAAACATAAAAAACAATAGAAAAATCATATATCCGGTGCGCATTGGTATTCCACTACCATATCCCTCACATATATTTAAAGTATCTGAAAAGTATCCGACAATTATTATTATTATTATTTTTAAATAAAATTTAATTATCGGATACTCCTCCGATACATATCGGGACCGGGCAAGTACCGGTGCAGGATACGTATCAAATACGGTACATCATTAATTTTAAAGTATTTGTGCTTCACAACTTATCGTCCAAAATGTAAAATAGTTTTTATCAAATTTATTTTATTATTAAAAAAAAATATCCTTGTATGTAGGCGCCTAAACAATATATATTTGATCTTTTGATCATACAAGATTTACTTTAATCTAGGAATGTATCCAATATCATCACCCTTAAAGATTATAGTGACAATACCTAATATATTATAATAAAAATACACTCATGGATTAAAATACTTCATCCGTCTCAAATATAAACAAAATTGGATAATTTTTTTTTGTATGATTTTGATTCAAAATTGGTAGTAGATATATCAATTTGATTTGAATTTTTTTTGTTTATATTAATTTGATTGAATAATTGTATACTCTAAAATTAACTAGAAGACAAGGGCAACTGCTAAAATTAACTTTTGGACGTTCCAAGGTGTTGTGTGCATGACACGACCAAGAAATGCAAAGGAATATGCTGTTGAGTGATGTCACCAGTCTTACGTAAGTATTATACTGTCCCCAACCTTAAAACGGGAATTAACAATTGGAAACAAATGCAGTATTGCTATAATATGTCATTGTTATTAAATTAATCAATAATTCAAGTGATAAGATAGGATAGGAATAGCTAGACAAACTTCCTGACTTGTTGCACTTGTCTCATTGTACACTAGTAGGACTTTTTTTTTTTTTTTTTAAATAATACACTGGTAGGTAGGGGTGGATCTAGACATTTGATTTTGGTGTGACAAATTTTTTAAAATAAATAAGAAATGCAGTTGACAAGAGTTGAATCCGGGATACACAAGACATCAATGCCTATTTACTGCTAGGCCAAGAAGGGAAACATGATATATCAATGACATGTATTATATATAATTAATTGTTTAAGTCAAGTATGTAAAAACAAAATTTGGGTAGTAATCTGGTGTGGCAAGTGCCACACCATTTGCCACACCATGCTTCAGTGTAGATCTGCCCCTGCTAGTAAGACTAGTGGGTTGGTCGTATGACGCTGCACAATCGAAATTGTGAACCAAGAAATAAAGGATCATTCCTTTTTCATTATTGTTTTGTTTCAATATGAGCAAAAATGTTTTATATTTTTTTTCGAGTTCAAATGTGTTTAGAGTCTTTCAGAGACTGTGAGTCATAAATGAGAGGTAAAGCACGAGTCTTTTGTGAAATGTTTGCTCAAATAAAATTTTCAATTGAGTGTAGTAAGATAGTTACATCCGAAAATACCATCGTCTGGATTATATAATTCAAACTTATTTTTTAAGGTTTTTGAAATATATAATCTGAAACCTCAAAATTCAAAAAAAAAACACAACTTTTATTCAATTTATCTAAAACTTATAAATATACCGTTTGAAAAATACAACCTAAAATCTCTATTGGGTAGCATGGCCACCCCTCCGCCTATGGTGATAGATCGTCGTTCATAAACTTAACGCTTGATCTCCTTTAAACTCAGTCAAGCCGGTTAAGATGTGGAAAAAGGTGGTGCAGATTCAAAGAGAGTTTCTTTGGGGTGGTGTTGGAGGTGGTAGTAAAATTAGTTGGGTGAAGTGGGAAACAGTTTGTTCTCATAAATCTAAAGGTTGGTTAGGGGTGAGGCATGTGAAGTTAGTGAATTTGAGTTTATTAGCTAAGTGGAGATGGAGACTATTGCAAGGGGAAAATGCTATTTGGAAGGATATTTTGGTAGAGAAATATGGTCGGTTTGCTAACGATCTTGTGGTTGGAGGTAGGGATCTTTGGCCGAGGTGGGCGTTGAAATGGTGGAAGGATTTGGTGAGCCTAGAGGATGGAGAGGAGCATGCTTGGTTTATTGAGGAGGTGGAGAGGAAGGTGGGGAATGGCCTTGTCACGAGTTTTTGGCAAGTTCCTTGGAGAGGGGGATAGCCCTTTATGCTCAAATATCCTCGACTTTTTTCTTTGTCTATCCAAAAAGAGGCTTCGGTGGGTGAGTTGTGTGAGGGAGGGAGGTGGGGTTTTCAATGGAGGCATAGATTCTTTGTGTGGGAGGAAAATCTTCTAAATAATTTATTGGATGATTTAGAGGGCTTTGTTCGGTCTCATGAGGAGGATACTTGGAGATGGAGATTGGGGGAGGATGGTAGCTTCTCGGTGAAGTCTTTTTATTCTAAGTTGGAAGATGTGATGTTGGGGGTGAATAGGTGTCCGGAGGAGGAAAGGAGGGTCTTTAGACAAATTTGGAAGTCGGGGGCGCCATCAAAAGTGGCGGCATTTTCTTGGAAGCTCCTTCTCTATCGTATACCTACAAGTTAATTTGGAAGTTAGAAATTGTTTACCGTCGGAGGAAGGATCTAATTGTATATGGCAAGAGAAATTTGGTTGTTTTTGATGAGGTGGACAAATCGGTGTTTTTTGATTCCTCCGAATTTGTTTATTCATTGGGAGTGTTGGAGTGCGGGAGGGCTCCATAAGAAGATTTGGAGGGGCTGGTGAATGATTTGGCAAGCCACAATTTGCGTGATTTGAAAAGCTCGCAATGACCGTTTTTGCAATAATGTTGTTAAAGGGGTGGAGGAGTTAGTAGAAGAGATTCAAGTTCTATCTTGGCGGTGGGCATTGGGTAGGATGGATATGCTGATTTGTATGTTTTATGAATGGGTGTGGTGTCCGGAGGAATGTTTGCGGAGGTAATTGGGTAGGGTTGGTAACAGTAGGGTTTTCGTTGTCTGTTGAGCCGTTTGATGTTTCTGCTGTTGTTGGTCGTGCCTATGTCCTTAAGTTCTCTAGTTTGTTGTTGCGCTTTTCCTGTTGTTTTTTTATTACTGTTCGTGTAGGTTGAAGTGGTTGTAGTAGGGTTTTGTTCCTTCCTGGTGCGGCAGAGGTTTGGTGTGTTCTCCCTTTCGGGTTGTGCAGGGACCGTTGCGGAAGAGCTATGAGACTATAATCTAATGGTTTGAATTAGATTTCGTAGTCATCACTTTTGTTGTTTGCTTGATTTTTACTATTGATTGGGGTTTTGCGGGTTTGGGCCTTCGGTGGATTTGTTGTGTTTTTGGGTGGATGTTACGACTACATGTAGCATCTTTGTTTTTTTTCCATCGCCTCTAAACGTCTTTCTAGAATTTCGGTTTCAATAAATTTTTTTGATTAAAAAAAAATAGTCTTGATCTCCCGCTTGATTTACAATTATAAATTATATAAAACTTTTTTAACATGTATCTTTTCGACCGACACGTAAGTTACTCTGTATGTCAATTGACACCAAAGTTTTTCAACGTACACATTCACAATTACACATACACAAAAAATAAAATGAAAATAAAAGATTACGGCCTAGTGAAACTAGCTGGCTCCTACAAACTCCACGTTACTTTAGTAGTCAAAATATGTTATTTATGTAATTAGTACTAATGCTAAAAAAAAAATTTAATTAGTACTAATGGTATGGTCATCTGGATATAAACTATGCCAACCAACAACAAATGATAGTGATAAGAATGGCATTACTAGGTATAATCTAGAATAACTAAATAGGGAAATAATGAAAAACTTAGAATCAATTACCAGTCTGGAATTTGTCCCTACATGGATGTATAAACATATCCCAAATTACCCTTGAGTAGTTTAAATAAATAAATAAAACACGTGGGCGGCTTCAATACTATCTAGCATGAATCAAAGGGTATAAATGTCTTCTTAAAATAATTGTTATATTGTGTTCTCAGCAGCATGATGTCAGCATGATGAGCTCACCCTCCTACAATCCCATTTTAAAAATATATAGTGCTTATTTTCCCAAGCTTTTGACGGCCCAATAAAATAGGAAATGTCAAAAAAACACATTTTTCAATCTACTTTTTTAACGACACACTTACTTTTACCGGTCAGTACTATTTTCATTTGGTTGCTTTTGATATTATTAGGGATGACAATCGATTTCCATGGCTCTATGGAAAGAAAAAAAAAATCAATATCCAAAAATACAGGTTATATAATATCATTTTTGTTTATAATAGTGATCAGATAAAGTACATTATAAACAAAGATTCTTTTTTCTGATTCACCGAATAACTCTTGCAAAGGTCACAATAAGCTTTTTTTCTTTTTCATCCTCTAAAACCTAAGGATTTTCTAGTTCATCAATCTCAAGGGAAATCGAAAGAATCTATACAAAAAAAAAGAAAAGAATCTTAACGAAGATTGTCGAAGGATCTTATAGGATTGAAAATTTGAAGGATTAAGCTCTTGAGTTTATGGATTTCGAGCTCAAATCAAGTTGGAGGTGATCTTCCTACAATTTTCTCTTCCCTTATATTTTATTTTCCACATATATTAGCTTTTAAATTGATGAATTGTGATATGATATATAAGATTGAATAAGTGCTAAGTGATTAATTGATTCAATAACTTGTTTGTGTTTAAATAACATTAATTTTCTAATAGTTGATTAATCACTTGACCTATTAGGAATCCTTGTATCAATCAATTCATCAATTGTCTTGTAGTTATATTTCATTATGTAATAATTTATTGTTTAAGTTTGAGGTTGGATTTGAGAATGTCAAGGACTTGTAATTAAGTGATTAGTATTTGATTGTGAAACATTATATCAATTTCCAACATCTTGTTCAAAATTGATTTATTGTATACATTGTTTCAATTATATTGATTATCATAGTATTCTCATTTTCATTCCAATAGTCAGATCATTGTAAAGCTTATTTGAAAAATCGTTTCAGTGCGTAAAGTTTTTAAAGAGGGAATCTATCCCCCTATAGATTCATATTGCTTACATCATATCAAACAACAAGTGGTATTAAGAGTCAGATCTCTTTGATCACGATTTAACCATTGAAATGGTTAATATGACGAGCAAGGATCGTAAGGGTTCGTACAATCGAGCTCCCATATTTGACAGAGACAACAACAGATATTGGAAAGAGTGCATGAGTGTGCGCATTCAATAAGTGGACATGAATGTTTGGAATGCATTGTAAATAGGCCGCTCGAACCACAAATAGATGTTGATGGCATTGTTCTAAGCAAACCACTAGCCGATTGGAAGCCAATGATACTAAGAAAGTCCAATACGATTTAAAGGTGGTGATAGTACCAAAAATGAAATATTTGGTCGAACTCTTGATTATATTTTCGACAAGGCAGATGAGTTATTTCGACATGCTGCAAAGTGCAAAGGGATTTCGACCAATAACATACAAACTTCGACACACCACAATTTTGACCAAGGAAGTTAAAGTTGGAGTGCAATAAGGCAAAGTGGAACGTGTAGTGGCAAACAAGGCTGAAGTGCATCGAAGTTATTTCCTAGTGTCTTAGTGCATGGAAATTATTTTCTAGTGTCTTAGGAAGTTAATAAGAAGTTTTTTCTACTTTTAATCTAGACCGTAGGATTTAGTGGTAGTTTTTCCTACAAGGTTTATATATATCAGTTTGTAATAAGAACAAGGGGTTGGTTTCTTGATTTCCAAAAACTCTAACACCCACGCCACGGAGCAAACAGGTTCATGAGTGTATGGGTTGACAGATTCCAACCACCCTTTACATTCCTGCAATTTAATATTATTGTTCTTGTTTTATTTTCCTTTTCCTTTTGCAATTTGCATTTCTTTTCTTCATCCTTATCTTTCTTATTCTTTTTAATATGCTCACTTGAACATTTGTTCTATCATGTTGTCATGAGACAACTTGTTATTAAAAGATGTTGGAAGCAATTCTGACATTAATGTTCATAAAGAATGCACGAAGTGATGTCATAAACAGCGAAACTTGAACGATCGCCCTTTAAAAATACATTTGTCACCACTGATGGATAATGAAGTTTTACATTATCAAAAATCGATGTAAACAGGTGGAGGAACATACTCATTTTTTTTGTCTTATGCGTAAATGAGCATCACAAGGTTTCATATTGTAAGAAGGCTAAAGCAATGTGGAACGCTTTGGAAACTCTCCTTGAGGATACCGAAGACGTCAATCAATCAAAGATTAACACATTTACTCAACAATATAAACTCTTTCATATGGAAGAAGGTGAAAACATCTCTTCCATGCAAATATGGTTCAACCTTTTTACACATGCATCAAATCACACTGTATAAATTAAGCGAATCCTTATTTATATTGTAGCAATCAAACACATACTTCGACACGGACACTTGAGATGACACTAACATGGACATGTTGACACTTACTCCCTCTGGTCACATTTATAAGCAACTTTTGTTTTTCTAGATTCATTAAATAAGTGATATATCTAAACTATATTATATTCCATATACATTAGTTATTTAATGAATCTAAAAAAGTAAAAGTTGTTTATAAACGTGACCGGAATGAGTATAATGTAAAAAACACATCGACATTGCTACATACACTCTCCAGTCACTATTATAAATAAAGATCAATATTTTAGGTTTATTTATTAAATGATGTATGTGGTCTATAATAAAGATCATATACATCATTAGCTAAACGAATCTAAAATATAGATTTTTATTTATAATATTGACCGGATGATGTATATATTAATTTTTATTTTTAAATAGTATTAAAATAAAAGAAATGCTGAATACACCTTAAGTTATATAAATTTTTATGAAAATTTGTATAATAAATTCATCCAAAATTATTTGTACTAAAATTTTCACAAAACATATGTTTTTCAAGCACCAGTTTGGCTTGACTTGTGTGAATTGAACCTGATCGAGGAACTTTTGTCTATATGCTAAATGGAACAATTTTTAAATTCCCAAGTGGGAAAGTACTAAGTTCAATAAAACGCCGTGTCCCCTCTCTTTCCCTCTCATATCCAATATTTGACCTAGTTATAGCAAGGTGCTAATTAGTTTTACACCACCAAAAAAGATAATGCAGAATCTGCTTTGGCTTCCAACAAATGGTAAGAAGGCAATGGAAGATGAACTTATAAGAGGACGTGACATGGCAAATCAATTACTTGAAGCACTAACTTATGATGATAAGTCAAATATAGAAGTGAAAGGGTCAAACACAAAATCATCACCAGTTTTACCCTTAATTGCTGGAAATCTTGTGCGTGAGGTACTCAAATCATTGACAAATACACTTTTGCTCTTGAATAATAGCAAAGACTCCAATGATGTGGCTGTTCCTATAGCTGTTAGAGATTTTTCCTTTTCAACGAATTGTAACAAGCTTGAGGAGGATTTTGATGGATCTTGCAAGAAACTCAAGACTCTCAACACCAAAAATCTAAAAGGGTTGAACAAGAGAAAGTAAGATTTATAATCCATGTCTTATACTAAGTTTCTTTGAGTTTTTGACTTGTTTCAAATGTTTTCTATTATAAATTTTAAATTGAATGTAACTTAGATGGTCGTTACAGTGATGATGTTAATGTCATGAAACTGGTCTGGGGCCATCCAGTTAAGATTTTAGAAGGGAAAAATCAATTTTCTTTTTTTATTTAATTGTTTATTGGAAAATTTAAAAATGATAGTTGAAGGGAAAATAAGATCTATTCATTCTAAAATTAAATTAGTGTTATTCTTTCTTCTTCAAATCCAGAAATTTAACAAGAAGTTTTGATTTTGTGTTTTTTCTTTGTTCTATTTCTGTTTCCCTTTCATAAGTAACTCATTTTCTAACTTTCTAAATACACCCTTTTTATTAGAAGTATATAATTTGTATTAAACTAACTAATTCTATCAAAATTGACTTGTATGATGATAATTGTCCCTACTTATAAACACCTCTATTATTTCTATGATCGGATATCTGAAGCGTGACTCAAGTCATTCGATAGCAGAAATGAAATAGCAAGTGTGATCTAACCGATTATATGGATAGACTCTGATACATGACATTTGACTTTAGATTGGACATCACCCTACCTTATAGAACTTGTTTATAAGGTTAGAATTGTCGCCACTTATAACCAAATGGTCAAACCTTATTTCATCAAATGTGAGATTCACCCCTCACGCTTAAATCTGGACATCTAGTGTGTCATGTGTTGTGTTCCAAGTATAAGTGGTTAAGTCTCACATCGCCAATGAATGAGTAAAATATTGGATATAAGAGAGATGAACCATATACTTTATGTCTTAAGGTTTTGGGTGGAGATGTGACGTCTTTGTCTCTTGTGGTACTTTAGCATTGGAGCTATGATTCGACTTGGTGGAGAAGTGGATCTTGATACTGGATTAGGTATCGGATGTGAGAACTCACACTTAGAGGAAGAATAGTTGGGTTTCAAGTGTGATCGGTCAAGTCTCGCATCGCCTATAAGCGGGGGTGGGTGAAAATGTCATATAACTTAGTTTTACCAAACTGGTTTTGGGTAGAATTTGGATTAGGTCTAACTCAACGTTGAATGGATCCCCTCTAATTAATAGACTTAAATAGATCTTATTTTTTAATCTCTGGAAGGACTTCAATAATTAAGTATGAGGTAGTGTATTTAGAAAATATCAAATCACAAATAAATTACGGATAAGGCTTAATTTATAAAGAGTGATATCTTTCACCTTACAAGTAAGTTATGTAAGGTTGACTTAAGCTCATCTAAATTGCAATACTTTCGCCACCAATTAACCCTCTTATCACCATAGCCCAGAACCCTTCAGTCAATTTTGTCACAGAAGTTGGCATGTCCGTAAGAGTATTACTCAGAAAAATAAAACTCCGAATGAGAACACCTTGAAGAGAGTATGACTAGTGCTCCATCTCTTTGATTTACCACTTTCCTTTCAAACACTTTTCCACCTATGCTATTATATGTTTGCTCTTTCGTGTTCTTTTTACTTTAATCACTGATGCGTTGCAAACAGTGCCGCAATCATAACATAGCGGCCACATCACGTTATATGATCCACAATATAGTGGCATTATGTTTTAAGGGATTACTTAATGGTTTATTTATTACATAGTAACAAGTAGTTATAAACCCTCCCCTAAAAGGAAAGTTATAAACCCTAATATTCTGGTTTTTTTTTTTTCTTGTTGAATTTCTGGACAGAAGAGAAGAACAAGATTATGAGAAAGATCTAATTTAATTTTAGGAAGAACAACTTTTTATTACACCGGGAATATTAATGAGTGCCTTTAGATCATTAATTAAAGTATTAAAATAAGTAATTTGTGTAAAAAAATAGTGTAATTATTGCTAAGACAAAATTAAAAAGTTGTACTCCCTCCGTCCCTTAATATAACCCCCTATTGCTTTTTTCACATTTTTTAAGAAATGTTGTTGGTGTAGTTAATGTGTCTGTTTTATAGTACAATTTTACAAAATTAACCTCATTAAAGAG
>Ga0099826_10000910_pt1 | contig 16258 bp, 8 predicted proteins | sample Mtrugardesep15_FD_76830 | JGI IMG/M metagenome (GOLD analysis project Ga0099826, IMG submission 76830) | Root nodule microbial communities of legume samples collected from California, USA - M. trunc garden sep15 | ecosystem: Host-associated > Plants > Roots > Nodule | place: USA: California... | reverse complement strand
TTTTTTTTATTTTTTTTTGTGTGTATATATATATAATACAAAACCAAAAAAAAAAAATATATTTTTTGAATAAATAAATAAAACATAAAAAGGGTAATATATATATATATATATATATATATATATATATATATATAATTCCCGGTTTATGTTTTATTTATTTATTCGAAAACTAGATTTTTGTTTTCCGGTTTGGTATTTCATATATACGCAAACAAAAAAAAATAACAAACAAACTTACTAACAAGAAATTAAAAACTATAAAAGAAGAAGACCAAAACAAAATTGTAACAAGCAAGTTTGGTAATTTTGACGAACTAGAATCATATGTTTGTGTTTTGCGAAACCATGTATGATCGAGATCGTTTGTTGACATTTTCCATAGATCAGGTCTAAAACATATTAGTTTCTGAGTTTTTTGAGCTATAGGCTGAAAGCGGAAACAACGGTATTGTGTTTTTCGGTTTCCAAAGGCAAGCCGGAAGGGATTCAAAGTGGTTTTCCGGTAACATGAGGCAAACCATATTGGATTGATAATAATTTTATGTACAAAAAAGCAAACTGAAAAACTCAAATTGTGTTTTCCAGTGTGGTATTGCTAACTTGTTACTCTCATGTTGGAACAATTTCAAAGACAAATAAAAATAAATGTAATGTTATACATAAGCCTAATCTTAGTGCATTTTATATTCATGGCATAATTCATCAAGAGAGCAATTACAAATGAACAACTAATGGGGACGAATAGAAAAATGATATATTCATGTTAAATAACATATCTGCAATGCAAAAAAAATAAAAATAACAAAAACTAGGATACAGTTACAAAGTTAAAATATGACGGAGAAAGAAAATCTATAAAAATAGGGAGATTAGAAAAAAAGCTTTGTAGGAGTTTCGTAAAGTTCATCATTTTTTGTTTTGTTTTCATTCTAATTTTTTGTTGCTATTATATTTTCCCATTTACTTCATTTTTGAACTCCAAACGAAGGTAGAAGAATTATTAAAGAGGATGAGAAATACCCAAGAGTAAAATCGCACTTTGAATATTTATACACATCTTTTATGACTAAAGGTAAGAAAAAAAATCAAATCTACATATAAAATTGAAGAGAGGTGTGTGAGTGACGATTTTAGGCTTCTAGTTCGATCAAAAGGTCCCTATTTTAAATTTCGACAGTTTTGGTCCATTCATCAATTTTTTTGTTTAAAATATGATGATATAACATGTTTTAAACGAAGTTTTAATAAAATTTTCTTACGATTTCACTGATGTTGATATTTTTCACATCTTGAGATCATATATCACTACATTTAAAACATATCACGTCACCTTTTTTTTAGTTCAATATATGATAGAGGGACCAAAACTGTTTAGTTTTAAAATAGCATAACCAATTTTGTAAAATAGTGAAAATAGGGAGACCAAAACTGCAATTAAGAAAAGAAAAAAAAGAGACAATATATGGAACGATAAAGAAAAAGAAAAAGTGAAAGGAAGAAAAGGGTGAGCCCTGAAAAGAAAGAGAAAATTGAGATTAAAAAATTAATTAAATCTAAAATTTGAAAAGTAGATTGCTCTTAATTGATGATAAAGACAAAATTGTCATTGATTTTACTTATGCGTTAGCTTCAAGAGATCAGCAGTTTTTCATATAAAACATAATAAAGAAGAAATTGGCGGTTTAATTTTTTTTGTCAATATACTATTTTCTGTTAGTACAAAATGAAGAGAAAAAACAAAAAAGTAAACTAACCAATAGTATTAAACAAGCCGATTCTTCCAAACCAACCCATGAATGGCAGAGTTTGGTGGTTTGATTAGGACTCCGACGTAGAATACATTCATGACTTCTTAGATAATATTAACAATATGAAATTACGGCTTTGATGCATGAGATTCAAATTTGTTGGAAGGAAGGTCTTAACAGTACTACGTGTTACACCAACTTTGCATACCATCCACGTGGTACATCATGTCTATACACTCACACACCATTATGGTAATGAGATAGCGGACATAAAAAAGTAAACGATAATGGATTAGACTTTCCAATTGCGTCATACTCTCATGGAAGAAGGTAATATGTATGTTGATTATCTCGCAAAACTTCAAACACGGTCTGATAATGGATTGACAACTCTTTTAGATGCCATTGCTGAACTTCGTTTGCCAATAGCCGCCTGCTACGAACAAGTAAGTGTTTCTTACCTATAATTACTAGCCTTGTTAGTTTTATGTTTTTTAGTGTGTAGACGAAGCAATAAACACCACATAAAACTTACATATTTGAATAAAAAATGTATTCGACCTAACAATTTCTTTTAGTATACTCCGACCTAATAATTTCGATATTAAAAACCTTTTTATACGTAGAAAGAAATAAGAGAAATGGCAATCAAATAAAAAAAAAAGTAGTATTTATTTTTAGGTAGATTATAACAAACAAACACATGTTATGATTTTGATGATCACTTATCATCATCACCTCCAAATCGAATTCAACTTAGGTCGTGTTGGACTCAACTGGTGGTTGCACTTTATAAAGAACAACAACTCATAACCCACAATACAAAGAATATTCCTTCCATTAGGTAATATTTTTCTGCTCGATAATTCAACTCAATTCCAGACCACAAGACAAAAACAAATACCTTGGTTGTTGATGTTTTGTAACTGTGTTGTTGTTTGATTCAACGATGAAGAAGAAACCCATGGAGAGTGTGAATGATCTGATCCAAGAATTCAAGCTCCGCACTCTTTGGTGGGCTCTCTCTATTTTCGCCGTTTCTTATTTCCTCACCAGTAAGTTTCGAAATTTGAATTATTAGCTTAAGTTTCATATATTTTGCTTAATTACTCTTTATTGATGTTAGGTTATAGCATAAGACTATAGTGTTCATGTTCTGTGTGTTGATTATCTGTCACAGATACAAGTAAATCGATGTGGGTGAATGTGCCGATGTCAATTCTATTTGTTTGTGCTCTGCGCATTATTGTAAATAATGTGGAATTTCGTTGGAAGGTTAAACAACCTAGATCACATACATATCTGTCACATTTGGAGAAAAAACAGTTGTCTTTGAATGATCCGCGTCTCTCTAGCGCACCTCCCCTGGTAAAGTGGAAGAGGAAAATTGATTCTCCTGTTGTGGAGGATGCAATGGCTGATTTCATTGATAAGATTTTGAAGGATTTCGTGGTTGATTTGTGGTACTCAGAAATTACTCCAGATAGGGAGTTTCCTGATCAGATACGCGCTATAATCATGGATGTTCTTGCTGAAATATCAGCAAGGGTTAAAGAGATAAATCTTGTTGACTTGTTGACTAGGTATGTTGGTTTTCCTTTACTATAATGGCTGCCAAAGAGAAAGTATTGTAAAAACTACTGATTTTTGTTCTGATTTATTTACGTTTCAGGGATTTAGTTGATTTAGTAGGTGATCACTTGGAACTTTTTAGAAGAAATCAAGCGGCGATAGGTGTCGATGTTATGAAAACGTTATCTACAGAGGAGAGGGATGACAGATTGAAATTCCATTTGTTGAACTCTAAGGAGCTTCATCCAGCACTAAGATCTCCCGAGAGTGAGTACAAGGTGTGAGTGGATCAGTGGAGTGTTCCAATGATATATATGTTTCTTTTGAGAATTATTTCTTATTATCTTATCTGACGAATGAATGCTCTTTTTGTAGGTTCTTCAGCGGCTAATGAGTGCACTTTTAGCTACAGTACTAAGACAACGAGAAGCACAGTGTCCTGTGATTCGCTCAATATCTCGGGAACTTTTGACTTGCTTGGTGATGCAGCCTGTTATGAATTTGGCAAGCCCTGGGTATGTCATTGAATATTTTGTCTCACATTTATTTTTGTAATAATTATTACTTTTATGGGGAGATGGATCTTAACAATACGGATTCTATGGAATGGTTGCTGCATCGTATTCAAGATTTTTAATAGTCTTTAAGTTATGTTTTTGTAGGGAGTCAGGGGTTTTTTTCGTAGGTCAAAAACATATCTAGGGCCCATTTGGTTAAGTAGGCAGAATATGGGAAGATACAAAAGAGGGCTGAGTGAAAATGATTTTCATCGTTATGGCGTAGAGTATCAATATACTTTACTGTCCACCTTCTCATATCTATGCCATGTCATTGTCAATGAAGTCCAAAGTGATTTTATTCTGTTTTGGCTGTTATTTTTTGAAGTTGTGGATTTAAAACTAGCAAGAGAATGATGAGGCCATTGATGATATTAATTTTAAATCAGATTTTATGGAATAATTCAAAGGAAAGAACTATTTTATTGAAAGAATAAAAGCTAGAGAGGTAATGGGATAGAAATCTTTTCTCGAAGAGTTTCCCCTTCTACAATAGAGTCACTACTCTATTCACAAAAGTTTACAGTACTCAATAATATTCTCACCAACTCAACAACCTTTATTATACATTAAATTAACTACCCCATTAGCTAGTAACTTCCCTAACTAACTCCTAGGGCTGAGCATTGGGCGGTTTTAGGCGGGTTCGGTCTGAAAAGTGCCCATCTGAATGAAACCGCTGGTGGAAAATAGGCACCCATTCTCGACAGTTGAAGGCTTTTCGGGTTGTGTTGGAGACAGGTTATACGGGTGGGTTCCTACGGTTTCGTCAGAAGAAACAATCTCAACGCCCAGGTGATAATTACAAGCAACAACACATTCAAGCCGGAACACTTCAAGTCGTGCTACACCTAGAATCTTCCTGCAGTTTCACACCTTCAGCTGTTTGCGAAACCATGATCTCCTTCTGTTTAGCAAATAGCTTTGCCGGAAAGGAAGAAAAAGAATTGGAAACTAACAAGGGAGGATTGAAAAAGGAGTGAACAAGATAATAATACAAGCATACAATGCAAAAATAAAGGTGCAGAAAGTATTGAAACAGTAACGGATCTGCATCTTGGAAAAATGATTTTGCAGTAGACTTTGAGATAAGGAGGATTCACAAAAATATATTTTCCTTTTTATATTAATATTAGATAATACTTAGTTTTTATTAATATTAGATAAAACTTTTAGCTTGTTTATTGTGAGTAGTAGTAGTAGGATGGGACATTGGCAGAGGAAAAAGACGGTGGAAAGATTGGGAGAGAAAATATTGATAAATGGGAAATGTGTGTGGTATAGAGGAAAAAGGAAGAAAGTTGACTGACTCTAACAAGTAACAATTGGTCTCACTTGTCAGATAGTTATACATACTTCGAGGTTCGTGCGGGTATGGGTATTGGTAGATTTAATTTTCCAGAACCGCACCTGACCGTATCAGCCCACTCTTAACTGAATTAATGCATTTTAATACCCGAAATCCAACGCCCGTACAACCCAATTTTGTTTCGGTTTTATCGGTTTCCGGGCGGGTCACCATTTTTTGCTTAGCCCTACTAACTCCTTATCGCATATCCTAACAACGTCCTTCTTATCCTATATCCTAACATCTGCCAATCCTAATCGTTGTTATTCCATTTCGAAAACAGGCTTTGTGTTTTGTCCAACTATCATACCCTCCTGTTTCATCGAAAACCAGTTCCAAAACTTTAAGATTTATATTTAGGTTTAAAAGAGTAAATCATATTACTTAACTGAGAACATCATTAACCAAGGATCTCATAAAAGTTTAAGCTGTTGGGTGAGGACACTTCAATGATTTTATACTATATATCTCTAACATGGCCCCTCATGCAGGGACGGAGGGAGAAGGGGGACTGGCAGGTGCCATGGCCACCACCGAGTTTTATAATTCATTCGAGTGTTACATGGTTAATTACTTTATGGCCCCGTGATTGGTTAATTACTTTATGACCCCATAATTGGTCAATTACTAAGCAATTTTGCACAAAAATAGTTGCTAGTTCAAATCGTTGTTTTATTTTGTAGCATGCAAAATATATTATATAAATATTAGAGTTTTGTTGTGTTCATGGTCCCCCTGAATTATGATTCCTGGCTTCATCACTGCCGTCACGCAATAGCTCTTTAAGCCTGCAGAGTTGATAATGCATAGGTGCACCTACCATGTGCTGAAATTCAACTTTTTAATGAATGAATGGTGATTGCAAGGATCAATCTCTATAAACTTGGTCATTGAGAACTCCAATACCATGTTGAGAACCAATTATGCTACATTTTTGGTGAAGATATGTTAATTGATTTTATGCTACATTTTTAACTGCAATAATTAAAAACATGTTAATACAGAATTTGTAGACCATTTGCTTCCTGATTTAAAAAATAAACATATCATTTTTTATCCATGAGATGGAAATATCCTCGCATTTTTCAATTTCATTTATTTTTCTTATGGTAACCTACTTGTAATAAAATATGCAAATCTTTTTGTCAGGTTTATAAATGAGCTGATTGAAACAATTCTACTTCTCCTTAACGACAACGATAGTAAAAAGTGGATGGGTGGCGATCAGTCAACTAATGTAGCAAGTCATCATCATGGTAACTCTGTTGCGAATAGCGGCGGACATGAAAATCTCACAGCCTCTAGTAAGCATCCACCTTTATATCAAGGAACTGATATGACATTGGCTAGAATGAGTGACCGGGGAGAGACATCATTACAAAATAGTTCAGTCCATCAAAAATCTTTACAGCCCAAGCCGGCTGATTGGGCCCAAATGTTGGAGGTTGCAACTCAGAGGAGAACTGAAATTCTTATGCCCGAGAATCTTGAGAACATGTGGGCAAAAGGAAGAAATTACAAAAGGAAAGAGAACAAAATTGTCAAAACTGGATCTCAGGATCTTCCCACCAAGAGTTCTGCTACTGACCGTTCATTGCTGAATAGAAAAATGAACCAGGAAACGTTGTTAGTGAGTAAACATGGAAAGTATGAAGCTGCTGAAGTGAAGTCCTCTCTACCTTCAACGCATGCCTTGGCTACGGATCCCCTACAAAGCGTTGCAAGTACAAATATTTCAGAATATTCTCAAAACCCAGACAAGAAATTATTGTTTGAGGGAGAGCTCAGAGTTGATAAAATGAAGGATACAAAGGACCATGCTTCTGAAGGGTATAAAAGTTCATTAAAGAGGTCTAGCAGTGCTTCTGCCTTGGGAATCCACCCTAATCAAGAAGGTAGCTCCATTATTTCAGAGTTTTTCAACCCAGAATTTGAGAGGCGCGAAGGATTTCGGGGAAAGAGTTCTTCTGACATGATAGTTAGGAAAGAGGGGCAATTAGCTCCAAAGCTCCGGTGCCGGGTATGCAATTTTGGCTTAAAGTTAAATATCTTTGAGAATAGTATCCTAAAACATTGATTTAGAATTTACTTTCTTTATTCGTATACCCTTTTATAAATCAGAATGGTATTTCTGATAAAATATTTCGTTGTGTATTTGTTGATTGTTGTTATTGTCTACTAAAACATTGCAGGTCGTGGGAGCATATTTTGAGAAAATTGGGTCCACACCTTTTGCTGTCTACTCAATTGCAGTGACTGATGCACAGAATAGAACTTGGTTTGTAAAAAGAAGGTTTACTTCTTTCTTATATGTTTTTAGTAACAAGTTTGCACAAATTATATTTGATTCAAATTTACGAACAGTTTGATATGAACTGGATTTATACAAGGCTGTAAATAGAATACCAGGATAACTGAGTTGCATTTTCTTGTTTAATCTTTCTCTTTCCTCCTTTTTTGAGTTTAAACTGCTCCGTCGTACGTATTGAATAGGTTCAAATCTCAAAATTGCTTGTTCCGTCTTTATCTCTGTACTTTGACTTTATCGTAGGTGACTACCATAATTTCTTTGGGTTTCTAATTACAAAATAAAATGCCAGGATCACTAAATTATATTTGCATGTCTAATTTTTCTTTCCCCTGTTTTGAGTTTAAACTGCTCATCAAACAGAATAAATATAATCAAGTCTCACCATCTTTATATATGACTTTACTTACCATAATATCTTTTGGTGGTATACAGATACAGGAATTTTGAGCGATTGCATCGACAACTTAAAGATATTCCAAATTACACATTGCATTTGCCCCCTAAAAGGATATTTTCCTCGAACACTGATGATGCCTTTGTACATCAACGTTGTGTTCAGCTTGATAAATATCTCCAGGTTTTTATTCCTTGTTGCAATAATAAAAAAATTAAATTGATAGTTTCCTTTCATACTTCTTAATTATCTCTTTGGTTAAATTACGCTGTCTTACTTCAGGATCTCCTGTCAATAGCTAATGTTGCTGAAAAACATGAAGTGTGGGACTTTTTTAGCGTTTCCTCAAAGGTGTGTATCAGCTTGATGTTTCTTATTATTACTTCTGATGAGTTACCTTTTTATAATCTCTATTGGTAATTTTTGGCCGTGAAAAATGACAATCTTACAGACTATTGTTTTGTTTTATTTCTGAAGAACTACTCTTTTGGGAAATCTTCTTCAGTGATGAAGACCTTGGCAGGTATCCTCTTATTAATTGTAACATTTGTTTTATGTCATAAGGAAGTTTAGAATCCAGGCTGTAGCTATTCTATGTATGGCAACCTCTCTTGTGAACCTTGAGATTTTTGTTGGAAAGACAATCTTCTCTGAGTTAATGCTTAATAGAATGATTGATTGGTAATTCTATTTTTTAAACTTTTGAAATTGTTCAAAGCCCACTTACCATCAAAATACAATAATAAGAAAAATCGAATAGAAGTGGAAGAAAAAGCTTCATGCTATGCCATTTTAGTATGCCTTTTCTTGGTTTATTGAGGATTCAAACCTATTAGACTTAACCTTCTATGTCATTGTTTCGGGTAGGTTGAGCAGGATATAATAGGGGGCCATGTGACTACTACGATGTATTTAATAATATAATTTTTCTATTGAAATTAGATGTGGCTCTTCTATTTCTGTTATAGCAAATTCTCTCTTCAGTGAATCTAGTTGATAGAAACAGTTTTGCACATAGAGGCTTTTCTTTCATTTTCTTTCTAATACGAATTAGATTTTTATATACCTATTTATAAGAGGATTAAGTTGAAGAAAACATGTCATTTTCTTATTCAAAATCAGTTTTCTTTGTTTATCAATGGTATCAAGTTTTTTTTTTTTTTTAACGTAATCCTAATTTGTAGGTTTTCTAAATCTAGAAAATTTTACTGATTCTAAACACGATGTTTGAATGTTTTATATCAACAGTAAATGTAGATGATGCTGTGGATGATATTGTACGTCAGTTCAAGGGGGTTTCAGATGGTTTAAGGCGAAAAGTTGGTGGATCACCATCCCTCATCAATGAGGGACCTTCTACATCTACCACATTGTACTTGCCTTGGAATGCAGATGAATTGGATAAAAGTACCACACAGCAAAGTGCTACAACAAGTGTGTTAAGTTCTGATACTGAGGACGGTGATAGGAACAGTAATCTAGGCCATGATAATTTTGATAGAGAAGAAGTACAAGATAATGCATTGATTTTGAAAGGTTACCCATCACTGGTAACAGACTATACTGACGAGTCCAGCAACTTGGCTATTGATAGACAGCGTGATCTGTCGGAGGAAGCTAGGATTAGCAATGGCGTTCCAACTACAAATTCCATTCTTACTCGCGATAATTTGGAGGATCCTGTTGGAGTGCCACCTGAGGTATGTGTAGTCTGCTGAGTTTGCTTTTCTAAGTCGCACTTCACATTTAAGTATTTAACTGATGATTGAGAAACTTGGTTCTCTGCTCCCGTACTTAACGGTTTTGCTTCAATTATTTATTATTTATTAGCTGGTTATTGTTTCTGGTTATAACAGAGCCATGATGAAAACCATACAACATTAATACATCCACTGCTCTATTATCTCCCTTTATGAAAAAAATAGCTGTACTTAACTAAGTTAATTCATTAGCGTGCCAAAAGCTTGGATCATTTTCTTGCATGGCTTGTTGTGTTGTCTATTAGATGTATCCACCAAATATTTGAAGAAGCTGAACTATTATTGGCATCCTAACTTTCATAGAATTGTTCTGGTCTTTAAAACTCTGATATCCCCAATATTTGTCTAATGCTTTGGTAGGAAGTTATTTCCAACATTTGTTTTTTGGTTTCATAAATTGTTAAACGAGAGGCGCGAGGCAAACACATTTCTGTTCCCGAAAGTGTTTTGGAGACAAGCTTGGTGGTGTATTGTAGTGTATCCCCTCGTTTTCCTCTTCTCTCTGACGGGAAAGAATAATGATTGATAACCTGGAGAAAGGAGGAAGGAATGGAGTTTTACTTGGAATTACATGGGATATTTTTGGATCTTTGTATTCATTTTTCGTGCAACATATTTTTTTCTTTAAAATATATTTTATAAACATTAATTAGTTTGATATTTTTGCAGTGGTCCCCATCTAATGTTAGTGTCCCTCTTTTGAATTTGGTTGACAAGATATTTCAGCTTAAGAAAAGAGGTTGGATAAGGTATACTACTCTATCTGGTCAATCTGTAATATTCAAGTTAATAACTGAGAGAAACAATGGTTAACTCTATATTGTCTAATTTTTTTATTCTTATTACAATTTACAGAACCTTCCTTTGGTGTTGCTCTTTTAAGTATTTTTTTAGCTTGCAAGTTGTCGTAATGTATTATGGAATTTTGCATGTTGTTAGAGACAAGACTCATTCCTAAACTTGCATTGCACCTAACATCTCATGATTTTTGAGAAGTCCTTTTGATATGTTAGCGTTTTAAGCTTGCACCTCTCATTGTTATATTCAAATTAAATTTTAGCCCGACATAGTAATGATTGATCAATCTATGCTTCAAGCTCCATTTATTGTGTATGTGTATGAGGTGGGGCTGTAGATATTTTTTTGTTGATAGTGTACTATTTTGAATTCAGTTTTCAATCTGATGTTGGAAAGAAAAAAAAAGTCTAGATAGTGGTTTACCAAGGAATAGAGATGAATTTCATTTTTATCTCAACTACATACATGCCAATGACCATCAGCAGTTTTCAACATTCTTAAGCTGTTTTTAATTGTTACTTTTAGGCTAAGTGGATTTGACTACACAAAATAAACATGACGCTGTTGATCTGTTTAATTTCCTGGACTTGGAAGTAGCTAATATTTCCGTTTCTGTTAATGCAGAGACAGATCATGACACGGTTGATTTGTTTAATTTCCTGGACTTTGGAAGTAGCTAATATCATAGTTTCTGTTAATGCAGGAGACAGGTGTTTTGGATGTCAAAACAGATATTACAGCTGGTGATGGAAGATGCTATTGATGATTGGCTCCTGAGGCAGATTCACTGGCTTCGGAAAGAGGACACTGTTGCACAAGGGATTCGGTGGCTCCAAGATGTAAGGCTTTTCAAACTTTTTTCTGGGACATTATATGCCAGCTCAGATTAATGAAGCTTTATATGCAAACTAACAGAGTAAACTAGGTTACTTGGAAGTTGATCGCCTGATTAAATTGCCATTTATTTGTTGGATGTGTGCTTCTCGAGCATTAGATAGATGCTATGGTCTAATTGCTGTTTGCTAATAGATACTCTAATCGGACAACATATCTGCCTAACCGATACCCAAAAAATAAGCGATATACGTTATCTTGTATCTTAACAATTATGATCATTCTGCTCCACCTAAAGACACCACAGAACTACATAGGTTTTTCACAGCCAAAAAGTTTATTCTCTTGGCTCCTGCTATAGCTCTCAAACTAGTCAAAACAAATTGCTCCAAGTTATGAGAATGAACCAACTCCAAGCATTCATCAAAGGCCAAAAGGCACTCTCACTCTGAATGCAGTTTATTTCTGGTCAAGTAGTTTTCTAGTAGACATGCAGAATTTGTATTTTTTTTCCGTATTGATGCCACTGCCTGTTTTCTACCAGACATGTAGTTCATTTTGTGCTTCTTTTTGCTTCTTGAACTTGGATGAAATCATCAACGGATAAAAATGTAAAAAAGAAAAATAATCATGTTATGACATTGGCTTGTGCATATCTTTCATATTCTGTGGCCATGTTTTCAGGTCCTCTGGCCTGGTGGTAAGTTTTTTACAAGAGTAGGGTTACCCCAGATAACAAATGGTAGCAGTGATGAAAAGCCTTCTCAAACAATAAGTGGATCTGGGGGGCGCAACATCACGAAACACGAATCTGGGTCTTTTGAAGAACAGCTTGAGGCTGCTCGTAGAGAAAGTGACATCAAGAAACTGCTCTTTGGTTAGTTTTAATTTTCGTAGAATCGTTCAATCGTATGTTGATTGATTTGAGATCATTTGTTATTGGATATATTCTTCCACATTTGAAGCTTTATTTATTTTTCCTACTTGTATGTTATTAGTTTCTTCGAAGTTGAGTCTGTCAGTGTATACACACCATTTTAACTTTTCAACTCGTTTGCACGGGCTTCTCACGGTTTATTTGTCATGGTCATGCCCCATTGGTAATTAGACCCTTGCAACATACTCTTTTTATAAATTGATTGTAAAAAAGTAATATGAGAAGTTGTCAAATGTTCAAATTGTTTAATCTTAGTTGTTACTTCATATTGATAAAAACAGAAAATTTATATAATGCTAATCATCAATAAGATAATTTCGAAACTCGGATAATCTTCAAAATTTTCAGTTCCCTTCGTTTGTGCTGTTTATATTGAGTTCCCTTTGTCAAACGGCACCAACTTTCACATAATTAATATAACTAGACCACAGGTAGTGTGTTAGTGTAATTGGAAGTTTGCAATAATTGGAACTAGATGGGATACCTGAACAAAGACACAGTGCAATCGATGAATTATGGGGTATTATTTCAGCCAGCATAAAAAATATGAAAGGAATTTTTACATGATCATTGATTATTTGAAATTTGCAATTGATCTATACTTTAGAGTTTATACTCTCTTGAAGAGGTTTTCTGGTGAACTTAGTATCATAGTTGCTGAAGGTCTTTGAATGTTATGGTATATTTTGAAGTTTCGGTGTATTTCTCTAGAATCTTGTGAAGGTTGAAATATAGCTGTTCCATTCTCATAATTTACATCCGAAAACTTTGACATGTGAAATTTTCTCCATTTTTATCAGACGGAGCTCCAACAACTTTAGTCGGCTTGATCGGGCATAATCAGTACCGACGCTGTGCCAGAGATATATATTACTTCAGTCAGGTTAAATTCCTACTCCATTGCTGTATTCACTTAGTGCAAACTTCTTTCTTATGTTTGCATTAATTTTTTGAAATTTTTTGTGCCAAACTAACAATTGTATGTCTTATTGCTTTTTAGTCTACTGTATGTGTGAAGCAACTTGCCTATGCAATTCTGGAACTTCTACTTGTCTCCATCTTTCCGGAGATGAGGAACGTTGTGTTGAGTGTTCATGAGAATATGAACGTTCACCAAGCGCCGTGAGTTCTTCATCACATGTGGTAGTGGCTTGCCTATGTTGTACATGAAATTTGGAAGACATTGTTTTGGTTGTAGATGCAAGAACAGGAGCTATGACAGATGATTTAGGAAATTGGCAATTGGTATTGAATCTCTTTCCAACTGTATAAAACTTAGATATAGGTTGTGTACAGAAGAAACAACAATCATGTTGTGTTACTATGTTTTGTCAAGGCATATACCCCATTTGCATGGGGATTTTGTATTGTTACAAATAGGCTCGTGAAATGCTTCTAGTGAATAGAATTATTCTTTATTCATTTAGTCATTGGGATTCGAGGCTCTTTTGCTTAACTGTGTTCCTTTGTACTCCCTCGGCAATTAACTGAATATTTTCATCTTTTTTAATGATACACTAAAACACATTTTATAGTTGATGGTTTGCTTGGCTTCTTAATTTTCACAATCAATTGAAATTATCGTTCAGGGAGATGAACAATGATTGGTCGGTGATGCCGGGTTAAAGGAAAAAATGAAAAAAAATTAGTGTTCATAAGAAATGATAGAATAGGGAGAGACGCGTGTTATTTAAAATGAGTTTCAAATTGATAATTGTTTTCAGAGTAGTGTTAATTTGTGTTTTCAGAGTAGTGTTAATTTGTGTCCACTTATTAAGAAACCTAAAAGAAAAAATGTTTTTTAAAATTTTATGCATTTAATTTATTAAAAAGTTAAAAATTAAACGCAAAACACACATTCCAATACATTATTTATATATTTGAATCATTAACTTGTGGTTTAAGAGCATCCACGTTGGTGAAGTCTTCACCATTTAAGACCCAGTACCTATTAGGTACTCCCAGTGTGAAATATTTTTTTGAGGGTCTTCTAGGACTTAAGGTCTCACTTAAGACCTCAATGCTTAAGTGGACCCCACATTACTTTTTAAAAAAATAATCATTCTCTTTGTACTATTGTTTTTCAAGTGGACCACACATTACCTTGGCTTTCTTTTTTAATGTTATTGGTGGGACTCATATAGACCTTTTGTTAGAGAGTCTCTATTGAAGTGGTTGAGTACCTATTAAGTACTATTATTAAAAAAATATAAAAAAATGATGTGTCTATGTGAGACCCGTTTAAGACCTCCAAATTGAGAGTCTTCATCGTATATGCTAAAGGCACAAGTTAACATTTCTCTTATTTTTATCGTTCTTGAATAAAAAAGGTATCTACCAAAAAAAAAGGTATTCTCACGAGATATACCCGACACAAATTTAAAAATTAGCTTGATGATATAATAAGAACTAATTTGATGATATAATAAGAACCAAGATCTTTTATTATTAATAAAAAAACAAAAAAACCAAATTGATTAGCAGCTATGTAAACAATGAGAGACGAACATCCTAACTAAAGAAATGTTGATAATTGGTTGATAAATAGTAAGCAATTTTTTGAGGTAAATGCAGTAAGCAATATACCTAGTTATGTACACCCTCTGATCACTATTATAAGTAAAAGTTAACATTTTAGATATATTAATTAAATGATGTATGTGATCTATAATAAAAACCATAACTATGTAAACAATGAGAGACAAACATCCTAACTAAAGAAATGTTGATAATTGGTTGATAAATAGTAAGCAATTTTTTGAGGTAAACGCAGTAAGCAATATGCCTAGCTATGTACACCCTCCGATCACTATCATAAGTAAAAATTAACATTTTAGATATATTCATTAAATGATGTATATGGTCTATAATAAAAACCATACACATCATTAATTGAATGAATCCACAATGCAAAATTTTACTTATAATAGTGACTGGAGAGTGTACGGGTTTTCCTCGATGTAATTACCAAAAAAATATTAAACATAAAATTTGTGTACATAAATGCTTGTATTCCGCTTTGTTAATCTTCTCCTCGTATAGTCTTTGAATTATATTGCTTAAAAAATTCATATTATAGAAAATGAAAATTCATATTAATTCTTCTCTTGTTTAAAAAATTTAAAATTTATTGAAGGTAATTTATCACCTAGTCCGGTTTCATGATCCAACATTCTCCATATTGATGAAGTGTCTTTGTTCATACATTCACATATAGAAAAAAAAAATGAGGATGTTAAAAGTGATAGGAATTGTGGATTCTGCATTGTAGCTGAATATCTCGGTCATGGTGAAGATAGTTGCAGGTTAATTCGTCTTACTTTACTTAGAGAGTTAAGTATGCATAAAAGTGATTATATGTCTAACATTGAGCTTTGAAACACATTTTAAATATATCAGAGATGGTTTGTACCCTCCATAGCCAACGAGGAAATTTGCAATGAAAAGAGAAATAATCGAGTTGATCAGATTTTAAAACGGAATTTTTGACACGTTTTTTTTTTCGCTATTTGAGGTTATCCGCCACATACTCTATCTTCGTGCATTGGAGTGATCTCCGGTCATTTTGTTCATGTTTTTTCTGAAACACGGGTGTCCATTTTGGGTTGGTTTTTACAGAGACATTTGCAAAAATATATAAAAAGGATATGAAAAGTTTTGTAACATTCTAAAGAAGCCTTAATCTATTTTTATTTTGACATGAACATACAAAAGACTTCACCATAAATTTTTGAGTTTTTAAATGAAGAACAAAATTATTATGAATTATTTAAGAAATTCAGTATTATAAGAAACGAAAATTCATAATGATCATTATATATACTCCCTCCAGTCTCATTTATAAGCAAATTTCTACTTTTAAGTTTATTGAATAAATTATATATGTGGTCTATAATATAAATTACATACAATGTTTATTCAATGAATAAAAAGTCAAAATTCTTATATATATATATATATAGAAGAAAATTGAAATTTTGTCTTTTTTTTTTTTTT
>Ga0099826_10000908_pt1 | contig 16271 bp, 9 predicted proteins | sample Mtrugardesep15_FD_76830 | JGI IMG/M metagenome (GOLD analysis project Ga0099826, IMG submission 76830) | Root nodule microbial communities of legume samples collected from California, USA - M. trunc garden sep15 | ecosystem: Host-associated > Plants > Roots > Nodule | place: USA: California... | reverse complement strand
AGCTGTGATAATTGCATTATAAATTTTTAAGTTCTTTAATTTTTCTATACGTATCAGTTTCCATATGATATTTGATTTTGTTGTGAAACGCTATTACATTGCCCATTTTTAGAATATGGATCATTAGTTTGGCATGTTTAAGATGAGAAATGAATATTTTGGGGAGAGTTTGTTCACATTTAATTTGCATATTTTAGTGGATTTACACATGGTCAGAACTCTAACCTGAATGCTTACTGAGAAATTTTATTGTTATGCCAATTGCCTTTTATGATATTTGTTATGTTCATGTCAAGCTCTGCGAGGCTTTCCGTCTTTGAAGAGTATAGGCCGTCTGTCATCAGGCAGAATATATGTTCCCCCTTTATTTTATATATGCTGCTAGTTTCATATTTATCATTACAAGATTAGATTTAGGTTAAAGATGAGAAGGTTGGATCTGCAATAGTTCCTCTCACCTGCTCCTTCTCTACAAATAGAAAAAAATAAGAGTTAGCGATATTGTGGGTAGTGGGGTATTAGGGTCTATGTTCTCAAGTCCCTAGGGGAAATATATGGATGAATTAGGCAATTAAAATGTTTTGAAAGATAATTTATCTTTTCCCTAGTTACACTACTTCTACAACAATTTTTTCCTATTAAATGATTGACGGTATCCCTGGCATATTTATCAAATGTAAATAGAAAACTTCAACTTTCAAGTTAGCATGTGTCAATATTTTATTGTAGTTTTCTTTAGGAAGTTATCCAGTTAGTCTTACTGAAATACTAACTTCCAAAATATTTCAGGGAACAATCAAAATGACTTATCAAAGTCAAATCTGTAAATGGATGACATTTCTTCATCTAGCAGGTGAGAATTGCCTAATAAATCTTAATTCTGATGGTTTTTTTATTTGGATTTCAGATGTATTATTTAACTTATGCTTAACTGTTCATATTAATTTGCAGAAAGACTAAGATGTCATTCCGCTTGTTCTTCTGAGAGCTTCAGTCGGATCTTAATGTGTCATTCTTTGTAATACCTCAGTGGAATATTTGTAATACACCTCTTCATTTTTTTTTTAACAAATGGTATTTCTAAGAAATGCATTTGATTGTTGTTGTAACTTGTAAATTGTTGTTGTAACTTGTAAATTATGTAAAAGAATAGATTATCATCATACTACTAAACGCAAGATCTTGTTATAAAATTGGAGCATTCCTTGCATTATAAGCAGACATAAATCCTTTTGACAATAAGGCACCCGCTGTTTATGACAGTTTTTTACATCAAGCTTGATTAGCTTTCATTGGTTGTGTTATGTTATTTTCCATTTCAGTGGATCATCTCAGTGCTCTTGTTCAACCTATTATAGAATATGGCTATGACTTGCAAGTACATTTGTTGCTGACGGCACTTTGATGCAATAAACTGCAAGTAATCAACAACGATAACAGTATTAACATTGTTTGGGTCTAAGTAGCCTACCTTCCTGATGCTAGATATAATTGGATTTCAAGACACCAACCTGATCATACTTAATGGATGATAGTTTTCAACAATAGGATTGTTCATAACTGAACTGGTTCACATTAGTTGTCTGATTTTTTTTTTTATATAAAAAAATTGGTTTTAAAAATTTCCTCTCTAACTATTTCATCTCTCCTTCTCACCTTTTTGTCCTATTATCTCTCTCTCTCTCCATCTCCCCCTCTATTTTTCTTCTCTCATGTTTTTCCTCAAACTCTGTCATACAGAGAATTCAAATTCAATTTCTAGGTTAGTGGATCAGCACTGGTGGTCAGCGAAATCACAACAGAATCAAGCGAATTTCATGAATAGAAGTTTGGGGTGTTTCGTTGAGAAATTTGACTTAATTTGAAAACAACTTGGTTAAGTCATTACAGAATATTTTATTGGATCCTTTAGTTTCTCACGATAATGTATTGAGACTGAAAGCAAATACAAACCGATTCTAAACCGGTTTTAAACTGATCTAAAACTAGTTCTAAAAAGTGGTTCAGTTTGAAACCATGTGAAATGGTTCAATGCAATTTGGTTCATAGTTTGGTTAAGTTAACAGAATATTTTAACACCCCTATTCAACATGCTCATGTGTACTGCAAATTGAGACTGGCCACTGTCATTTTTGTTTTGGTACAACTTTTTAGGGAATTAACAAGGGGAAAAGAAAATATAATTTGTATTAATTTTTTTGTTGCTGTTGTTCTTATTGTATGATATATGAGGACATGAAACAGCAAACTGTCTGTAATCTATATTTTATGATCTGAAAACTGTGCTCCTTAAATTTCCATCTTCGAAAGTATTTTACTTGTGTTCATGATCACTTGTGTTAAACGTTCATATTGTTTTAGTTATGGATTTTACCAACTTATTTTATGGAGGACATAAACTTGCAATTGGTTTATTGGAGCACTATTGGTCTTTATGCAGATGGTAAATTCCAAAGTTGTATCATTCATTGTTGATTGTGGCAATCGTGCTCTCAGAATTGGACTGGAGCTGGGGGGATCGATCACCTGGTTGGCTATTCAGTGGGGAATTGTATCTTATTCTTTAAAGCTTAAGTGTGGTTGGTTTGTACTGGTTTCCTGAAACAAAATGTTGTTGAACCACTGCTTGTGCTTTAGCTTAGCATCTTTTATATCTTCAATAAAAGGGCTATTATCTATTGATATAATTCACGATACTGCATGGCTTCACTCTGTTTCACTTTCCTCCATTTCTTGGTTTGTCAATCTGTACAATTATCGGATGCATTTATTTTGGCCTTTGCCCAAAAATTTATATCAATATATATTCACCCTTAAAACGATAATGATAGTAAGATATAACCCTTCCAACAATGCATACTCCATGATTCATAACATATTTAAACATTACAGAATCATTTGAATTTAACAATGATTGGATCTTCACTCATACAATAGCCAATTTTCAAACATTGCTAGAAACAAGTTGCCCGAAACAGACGTTTGAACAAGTGAAATTTAGGGCAATGATAACATGTTTCTTTGGATTGCAAAATGACAATTTACAATCAACTAATCATTTTTCCAGGGAGTACGGAATGCTGGTTCCTGAGATTAATCCAACATGAAATCATAATTGCTTGAAGTACATTTAACAACATTGTTAATTAATATATTTATTGTATGATTGTTAAGTCAGAGGCAATAAAATACTATACAGCATTATATACAGGCTGAATCATTGTATTATATCCAAAAAATAGCCCAGATAAGGCCTATGCTTATGACTTGCCCAGCCACTCCTCCAGCTTAGCTTCTTTACTAGCTTTAAAGTCATCATATTTTTCTGTCACTGACAATAACTTATTCCCAATATCAATAGTATCACTCTGTTCTGATTGAGATTCATCTTCAATCTGACTTGGCAGTGGCAACTCATCAGCTTTCAAAGATGTACAATTGCCTGCATTAGTCACAGGCAAAGGCACATTAGGGTACAGCTCTGACTTCTCAAGTTGTGACGACTTAAGACTCTCTTCTTTCTGTTTTGAAAACTGAAAAACACTTGAAAAATAGTTGCCTCTTTTTTCACTTCCCTCCTGGAGATTAACTGCCGAATTACTCCAAGAACTCGTTCTCTCTGTCTGAAAATTTGATGCTGAACGACGGAGTATCCCTCCTTTTTGTTGCTTTGATGTCATAGTAGCCAGAGTTTTTTTAATGTCTCCAATCATCTCATCAACTATTGGGAATCCATATTCTTTCATTGATTTCACCATTGCGACAGAGTCCTCCAGATCTTCTGTGTGCAAAGTTGTTTCATGAGACTTCTTAACAACATTGTTCTTAAGCTTGATGACATTGGGCACTGCATTTTGAGTATGCTGTTGGATGAAGAAAAGACCAGCAGATGGTTCATTTGCCACGTATTTAATCATCTCTGCCAAACACTCACTTATCTCCACAAAACCATCGACAGTGGAGAATCCATGCATCTTCCCAAAGACAAATTATTGTTCATCCCTGACATTGTTCAGATAAGAAACATTCAGATAAATTACAACAGAAGAAAACAAAGTAAAGTAAAATTTCCATTCGAAATGCTATTGATACAATAGGCAAATTACACAGACATATGCATTTCATTATTAGTCAGTCTGTGGTAAATACTACAGTTGCTGTAATAAAATGAACCATAGTTTGCTTGCTTGTGTGTGTGTATTAGTAATATGCCACAACAAACAGGTGTGTGGTGTATGAAGCACGGACACTCCTCGGATTAAGCGTGTCTCGGTGTCAGACACGTGTTGTATAATTACACTGAATTATTAGCCGTGTCGGTGTTCGTGTGTGTCCGGTGTCTGTATCCGTGCTTCATAGGTGGTGTGTGTGTTAGCAGCAATATGACACAAGAAACAGTACATGTGCAATATCTTTTCGAAAGCATAGATCAACTTTAACTAAGGAAGGCATTAAACTATGGTTGTTCCCGGTAATGGAATGGAAAAACAAAGAAACAGAAACATGATTTACCTTGCAAATGTATGTATGCCTAAGATGATAAAAAAGTTTATTCGGAATTCTCACATGTAATGTAAGAAATTAATGATTAAACTGTATCCTACATACATACAAATGAAAGAATGTTAGAATTCTCCATACATTAAAATCACGCGTTCTCGCTCGCGTATGAAATTGAAAATATGTGAGATTTTGATGGAAAGTTTAATCGACAACGTACGTACCAGCATTGTTGTTATGATCGTGATCGTGATCGTGATCGTGAGAGCTGTTGTCTCTTCGATTTTGTTTCTTTCTTTCTCTTACTTCTTTCAATAATTGGATTGGATTAATTGTTGAAATCTTAAAAATGACGCACACTAAAAAAATATACGAATTCTAACCTTGCAAGTTATAATTCTTCCATTTTAATAGGCTTTTATCCCTGAAATATAAATTATTTTTAGTTTTTTCATTGTAAATTTTTTTTATCAGATTTCGTTTTATAAATTATTATTTTTTAGATTACCCCCTAGGTCAGCTGACGTAGCACGATGACTCGCATTTTTTTGATGACGTGACATGCTAACTGTATAATTTTTTTTATAGGATATACGTTGCATTTGTCATTTTTTTAGAAATAAAAATAAAAAATTCTTAAACAATTTAAAAAAACGAAAAAAAATATAAAAATGAATTAAATTCTATAAAAATGAAAAAAATACTTAATTTTTTAAAAAAAATATGGAAAAATTAATAAAAATTTAAAAAAATCTGGAAATTTTTTTAAAAAATTAATATATATCGAAATTTTCGAAAAATTTATATAAAAAATTTGAAAATATTATCTAATTATTTTTTATTTTGAAAATTAATTTCCAGAATTTTTTTTATTTGAAAATATAATCTAGATGAATAACATGATACAAAGGATATTGATTGACACTAGTATGTGTGTTATGAAATGTTAAATTTTTGAATAAAATAAAGTTCTAGAAATTAATTTTCAAAATCAAAATAATTAGATAATATCATATTTTCAAATTTTTTATAATTTTAATTTAATTCAGATTTTTTTTTTATAATTTTATCGAAAATTTCGATATATATATTAATTTTTTAAAAAAAAATCCAATTTTTTTTAATTTTTATTAGTTTTTCCAGATTTTTTTTCATTTTGATTATTTTTTCCAAATTGTTTTCCTTTTTTAATCATTTTATTTAAATTTTCGAGAATTGTTTTCATTTTTGAAATTTTTTTAATCATTTTTATTAATTTTCCAGAATTTTTTTTTTTCATTATTTTTTATTTTTATTAATTTTTCTAAAATTTAATTCATTTTTCAATGATTTTTTTATTTAAACAAATGCCACGTGTACCCCATAAAAAAATAAAATTAATTATACAGTCAGCGCGCCACGCCTTCAGAAAAGGTGAGTCAGCATGCTACGTCAGCGAAAATGCACAGTCAGCTGGCCTAGGAGACGAAATCTGACAAAAAAAATTCATAGGAAAGAAAACCAAAAGTGACATATATTACAGTGGGTAAAAGCCTATTAACCCTTCTTCCTATTGACTTCGTAATTTTGTACATAAAATCCATAAATGTGATTTAGAGGTTATTTTTCATGTTTTTTTTTGGAGACATGTTTATCGAGTTAAAACTTAAAAATATGATTTTAATTAGATTTTTCTAACAAAAATGGATTAATTATAAATTTTTAAAACGCAAAAAACAAGACAATTGGTTGTTTTGAAGACATCTTTATGAAAATACATAATAAGACTGCAAAGTTTCGTAGTATTTCAACTACGCCTCAATTTATTTTGAATTTTCAACAAAAAAAATGCAAAATTGTAATTTTGTTATAAATAATCATAAACTCGGGTCAAAATTTATTCCATAATTTTGTAGACATAGTTAAAACATCAGTTTTTCTAGTAACGCCCCGTAATAATCTAGTTACACTACAAAATGGCCAAAATACCTTTATTGTAAAATTAAATTTTCAGAATCAAACCCTTGCTCTTCTGTCAAAAAAATAAATCAAACCCTTGCTCTCATAAACCGATCCTTTCAATGGGACGATGTTACCGAAATCCTCCATTACTGTCCTAAGCTTCAAATTCTTTCTTTTGATAAGATTTCCTGTGTTCATGGATTGTTTTGATTCTTTCTTTTCTTCGTGTGTGTCCTTTTTAAGGCCACAAAATTTATTAAAAAGAAAAAAAGAAGTATAAGATCGGAGGTACTAAAGCCAAAACCCAACGAAACCTGAAAGAAAAAAAAATCAAACACAAACATAACCTCAACCTGAAACTAAATAGGAAGCAAAACCCACTTCTGAGGAAGAGAAGATTAGAACTACCTAATGAACAAACCAACACAAATAGGAACAAACCAACGTAGTAAACAAGAACTAGCAACTTAAAAACGGCTACTATTATGAACAAACCAACGCTAGACCACCAACTAATGTAGCCAAGCAAAACAAGGAATTCTAACCCTACAAACCCAGAACCTATATGAGTATGATCAGGCACGGATCTACATTGCCTTTAATGGGTCAGCTGATCCCACTCCTTCAAAAAATAACTAACCAACAATTTGATATTTAAATGGTTTGAGATCCTTATAACTAAAAACAATGAGATGTTATAAAAAAATTAGCCACCGTTATGATTGAAATTAGACTGAATATTGTTCACTAACGTTTCTAAGTAATTTTTGGGATATTTAGTCTAGACTAGCTAGAACAAGGTAATTATAATGTGTCTGGTCCATTTGGCATGAAAAACCGATCTACCACAAAATTGGAAAGGAAACCGGAGGTAAACTAGGAGAGTTGGTCAAAATAGCCGTTCCCTTGATTCTATAGGATAAACTGGGTTTACTCTTTTACTTGATTTTTTTAATCAAGAAATTAAAAAATATGAAAAATAATGTGCCTTACAGGTCTCAAACCATCGAAACGTCACATTATATCGTATAAGAGGGGTGATATTTGAACAACTCAAAAAAGTGACAATGTATTCATATTGTAGTCAACCAATCAAATTCACAAACCGAGGTGGAGAAAGAAAATACTAAAAACGAAAAGAAAGAAAAAAAAGTAGTTGGATAGTAGTTTTATACGTGTCGGACAACTTTAGGTTGTTAGAAAAACCATTTGAAACTTCTCGTGGGACTTATATTACAACCAAATCAGAAATAACAAATGAGTCTCCTGGTTTTCATTTTTGTTTTCTTATGCTAGATTAATCAAGCAACAAAAGGGCTCACATATCAGCAACCATTTTTTCCTCACCAGCTATGGATTCAGCAAGGGTTCCCCGAGTCCACCTCTTCAGCATATCTAATGCAGCTTTGGGCTGGTCCATTGGAACCATGTGACCCGCATCATGGACCTGTTTTTATTACACAGTACTTAACTGAATAAAATATTTTCCAGTGAGCATGAGCAAAGCAAGCAATGATTTGGGTAGATATATGAAGTGTCTATTTCTGGACAACATTCAATGTCATTGTACTACAGAAAAAGTAAGTTTATATTTGATCATGGCAATAAAGTATGTAATTTATCTCCCGCACGGTATAAACATTCAGTAGTGTGAGTCACTCCCAATTTTAACATTCTGGCTTTAACAGAAAAAACATTTATAATCCTTTCTACTTTTGTCACCGCTAATGATTTGGATGCAATGTTGAAATTGGGGTGAATTTAATCAGCACTGCTGAATAGCGAGTCCTGTTACCGGTGCTGATTAAAAGTTGGGGGTATTTTGCAGGTAGAGTAATGCTGAAGTAGGCAATCTATAGTTTACCCTGTTTTCCGTGTAAAGTGTGATTAATTCCGTATAGTATTGGTAGTTTTCAGTTTCTCTACATAAGCATGTGTCTAGACGTGTATGTGTGCAGAGAGAGAAAGATAGAGACCTTCAGGAAACTCAGAGGACCGTAGCTCTTCAATATTCCAGCTTCTGATCCATTAACAACGAAGGGAACATCAGGGGAGGCTACAAATTCTTTCTGACCAGACCATTTCATGGCATTAACCCATCTTGAATTACCTACTCATTGAAACCATACCATGAGGAAAAGGTCCATCACCTCATTATTCAAAAGATTATAATATGACATATTAAACTTCTCAACAAATCATAAATATATCAAGTGTAAATACTTACCAAGCCAGTTGCATATGAGATCATATTCCCCAGCATAAATAAGCAAATCGATTCCATCCTCAAGAAGGATGGGAATACCAACTTCAAGATTCCTCATCCAGTCCACCAACATGGCCATATAAACTTCAGTGCTACAAGAAACAAAACGAATTTTGCCAACCCCTAGTGAATCCCGAACCGATTCTTGGTTTAGAAACTTTTCCATGTTTGAAAAATCATAGCAGAGGCTCCCCTCACACTTCTTTCTGATATCATAGTACTGCAACAAAAGTTTATAACAACTAATAAAAATTATGAAAACACCCATATATTGCTTCAAGATTGCAACTTCCATAAATATGGGTTTCTTCGGACCTATCATCGAAGCAGCATTAAAGACATTCTAAACATTTGTGATAAAACCTCTTAATTAAAAACTATTGTGCTCTAGCGCAAGTAGTTGATGCAGTGTGTGAGCGTTGTAAATTCCGGGGGGTACCGAGTTCGATTCCTATTGAATAAAAAAAACTCCTAATTAAAATATCCTCAACTGAGAAAGATTTAAAGGAGGTGTGTACAAAACAGACTTTGGGTTTGGAAAATGATTGATTATCAGAATGAGTACTTAGTGTTGGGAGTGCAGATCAATTAAACTGTTCCAAATCCTGATAAATTGATTCCTTAGAACTCTCCATGTGGTATACGGTATTTTAGCATCTCTTTCTCCAAATAGATTGCTTGAACTGTATATCTTTAACTGTGCCTCATTCTCAATAAGCTTTCATGTAAGGCCTCTGTTACAAAAATTACTAATGAGATGTCAACTACACGGAAGAGGAGGAAATTTTTTACTCACATTTACACCTCTGGCATGTAACAAGATGTCATTGAAAATGAGATTACAGGCTACATTTGCAGTCAGGCAAGCAATCTTTCCATCGGTGCCTGAAAGGATTAAAACAAATATTGAAGATAAATGTACCAGAAGCCAACCAGGAGAAGATTCTTAACAAGAGGGAGCATTGGTTTTAGAAGAGAAACAGGTTTGGTCAAAAACAAAAAAAACAGGCAGTGATTCTAGACAATTTACTTCTGGTGTGAATGATAAGGAAATATTTAGGGCACGTTAGATTTGTATAAAAATGAAGGATAGAACAAAAGGAATTTTGTTCAAAGTTTGGTTTTAAAAATATCGGCGGGACAAAACAAAACTAAAGATGAAGCATTAAACAGAATTCTAAATTTATTGTTCACTAATCTACAAACAAGAAGAGTAACCAACAGTAGTTTTATGATTCAATTATTTATCCCTTTGCGTTTCTGTTTGAAAAGTCCCTCAGGATGCATCAAATGCAACCTTAAAGTTTACATGATCATTGGAAATCAACAAACTCGTGCTCTCAATATAAACTTCCATAACTGAAATTGCAAATGAATTTTGTAAACTTTCCAATGATTTAGAATCGGATTTAGTAATCCACATTTTATGCCAACTATATTATACTGGTAAAGAATATGCAAGATATATCTGTAGTTTAAATATATACATGTATGAGTGTTATAGAAAGTAGTCAGCAGCACCGTGGCAGGTGGACTTCATATGTCAAGAAATACAAATGTAAATTACCGCATAGCTTTATTGCCAATTCACAGGCTGGAACCAACACTTTGCCAAGGAGGGCATGTGTAACCTTTGTAATTAAGCCCATCTCCAGTGCATAATCTGGGTAGGCTTTATACTGAATTGCAGGATTAGTAAGCCCATTACCAATGGCCAATCCCTGTTCAAATCATTAAAAATAAGATACACTGGTTTCCTATATAAAGTCAGAATGTTTCACTATATGATGTAACAGAAAGAACCTTCAAATTTATATGAATTCCTTCATTAGCTTGGTTTCCTTGACGGATACGAGATGCTAAAGCAGGAATATAGTGTCCAGCATATGATTCACCTGTAATAAAAAAGTCATTCTTTGCATATTGGGGATGCTCTGCAAAGAAGGCCTGAGGGAAAGAAAAAAAAATGAGACTGTTAAAATGCTATTGTAGTCTTTTTATATTATTTTCACTATGACTTGACATGTGAATTACCTGTTCGACTCTACTGAGATAAAATGAAAAACCTGAACCCACATTTGGGTATGAAGCCCATAATTTTTTTACTTTAAATTTGTAACAATAACAACTTTTTTAATCATGATGACCTAATGCCAGTTTTCTGCAAATTCAAACAGGTCTCATATGGCTTACAGATGCTAAGATTCTTCAGAAGACCAGAGGTTCATAGATCTATGTGAAAGAGAGTATAGATGACCTTTGATTTATAGGACTTGGACTTGTTAGTGTGAAAGAAATCTATAATTCTAGATATCTCAATATGACTAAAGGTTGCTTATGTCCACTTTAAAATCTCAGTCGGTGGTTCTTGATCTTGAAAAAACTGGTTTGTTTTTAGTAAATATTGCTTTTGAACTCGGAAGCCTTTAAACAGAGAAAACAGCCTCTTTAGAATTGCACTAAGATTCTTGAATTTTACATTCAGATTCAAGAGCAAACACAGGTACCTGCAAAAAGTCATACAGGTCATTGCTAACACCCTTTTCATTATGACGAATATCACGCAAATCAGTACTGTAGCTAAAGCCAGTTCCAGTTGGTTGATCAACATACAAAAGGTTTGACACCTACAAAATTGGCAACAAATTTTAACTGTCATAAATAATTATTAGAGGAAATGTACAATATACAGAAAGCAATTGTCAAGGTTATAACAAACATGATATCAATTATATTTGTCTCCCCATAAAGACACTCACATCTTTAAGGAAGATGTGAAGCGTAGCTAAAACCTTGAAAACTAGTCGCTAAAGACAAAGAGACACCTCAGTGAGCACTAACACGGCAGCAATGAGTTGAACAAGAAACTTGATAAAGTTTAAATGAGTGATTACTGATTAAATAATTGTTTTAATTATCATAACAAGCAATGAGCAATAAATGAGTTTCAACCATAGCGGTAAGTTGTTAGCTGAAAATGCAATATGTAGATTGTGGGAAAAGTTTGAGCTTAAAAGAAAAATGTGAAATTACCTACCTGGTCCCAACCATAGTGGTTCGAGGTAAGAGACAAGTCGTCGTTAATTTTGAAAGGGCCATTTTCGTAAAACAAAGCCAGTTCACTACTACATCCAGGTCCTCCAGTCAACCAAATGACAACAGGGTCTTGTTCCTTGTGGTTGCGTGATTCAAAGAAAAAGTAGAACATCCTACAACATATAGTTTTATTATGTTTATTATTATGGAAAGAATTTTCATAAAAGTGAAAAGCCTTACTTACTTTGCAGCATGGGAATGTTGAATGGGGTAATAGCCAGCATAGTGACCAAAATCATCAACATCGGTAATCAGGTTACGGAAGTTGAGGGGCTTCTCAACGATCTTTCCAATGGAAGATGAATTTACAGCAGAAGCAACGATGTTGAGGTTGACGTCCGGAAACAAATTAAGTTCTCTAACAAGCTTCTTAGCCTCGAGCTTCAGTCCAAGCTCAACGCTGTTGGCAGAACAACAAATTGATGATATCCACAAGCAGAACAAGAAGAAAATGAACAAGCTCGACTCCATTTTGGTTTCGAATCTACTCAACTCATCAAGTGCATTGAACAGATATTTTAATTAGATAGATAGAAGATTAAGTCAATAACACACACGTGTTTGCATCACAATCACAATGCTTTTTAAATAAATCAATTACTTCTGTTATCCTAATTCAACTCACACCTCATTAACCCTATTCATAGGATCTTAACTCGTTCATAACAATGAATGAATATAATAAAGTGCCACAATTTATTAATCATACGTTAAACGTAATAATTAACCATAATTTTTAAATATTCATACAACCATCTAAATTGTGTTGAAATATTTATAATTTTTAGCTTTTTAAATATGACATCTTGCTAACCGGTGCCTCATATACTGGTTTAACATACCATCAAAGGAACTGTTTTTGACATTATTATAAATTAATTATACAATTTCAATGTATTAGCTACTATATAATTTCTTTTTTCATTTCCTTAACTAGTGTTCTGGGGGCACCGGTTAGCATTTCTCAGTAAGTTGGTATGTCTTATAAAAATGGAGAGAAATTGTTTCATGAGTCTTATAATCAAGGCAGTAATATTTATAACTAGCCACATATTTTCGTTTGATATCTAATTTGTGTGTCAATCTGACAAAAAAAAATCTAATTTGAGTGTCAAAAATTATCTCTCAAATTGCATTAATGTGATTGAATCTCTACACCAACTTATCTTTTTCATTTGCTGGAAACTAAATATGTTAAAAATAATCCATATATTTTTCCTTTTATGAACCAATCAGAAGTGAACATTGAACGATAGTTGACAATAATGGAGCACAATAGAGGACAACGATAATAACTTGTACTTAAAAAAGGTTGTACCTGCAAACACTTGTACGTTCAAGTCACAATGCGATTGAGGTTGGGTTAGTGCATAAGTTCTTATATACTGGTGCAATTGGCTGAACAATAAAAACAACACAAGAATCTGCTCCGCTCCTAAATTTTGTTAACTCAATGCACTTCAATTACCAAGTTCCTTCTTTCTTTAGATTGATAGTTTGTGGTTTTTTTCTTTCTTGTAGGCAAATGTTAGTGGGTTGGTTTGTTGGGAGAAGGGAAAAATTATTAGAGATTGAACTTTAACCTTTTTTTTTTTAACTCCCCAATGTCCCATCCTATACCTCTGGCTAAACCTTGAGGTACATGGACTTAACAATTATAAACAAGTGACCAATTCTCAGTCAAATAATATATCAGGTTAACAATTGATTGATAATGTAAGTTTAACATGAAATGTTGCTCAGTAAGTAGTCAATTCAGAGACACAATAATTTGCAATACAGAACATCTAATTAAACTTGAACAAAGATCATGTTGAGAGACAATAACAAACATGCATCCAAAATATTAACAATATATTATAAACCCATGTTATTATTGATATAGTGCAGTCTGAGCCAAACTTGTTTATACATGGTCTAGGTAATATTCTTGGGTGAGTTCATACAAGATATATAGTTAACAGTTTGGACCGACATTCATCTTCAAATGAAGATAGATTCTCTAGTGCAGCTTATTTGGTCCTGAATGGAGCTGAACTGTCTGGCTTGGAACAACTTGAAGAACACCTGGTTGCTCTGCAATTTAAGACATCAAATGTTAATAATAAACATGGGAAGCAAATTTACCAAAATGAGAAAAACTAAAAGAAATATCAAATCATGCATACACACAACACCAAAATAATTACAACAATAATAATAATAATAATAGAATATGTGCGGGTACGGTATAGATAGACATATGTCTGGTGAGAACAACTCCTATAGTGAACACTATCCATTGACCTGAAATTTTCCAAAACAACAAAGAAAAATGGAAAGGGATGTATATGGATATTATTTATAACAGAGAATGAAACAACCGAAAAATTAATAATTGACTAATGAGACACATGACCTCAATTGACCAATTACCAGTCTTGTCTCAAGATATATGCTACTCATGAATAATTAGAAAACTTATTAATGGTTTCTTATTCTAAAAGATTATAGTAACTAAAATTGTCTCCTTGATCTTCTTCCCAGGACACAAAAACGAGGCCAGATGTGTTATCATCGGCTGTGGATAATGGACCATGGTGGAAGGCCAAAACTTTGCTGTTTTAAGCAGCTATTTCCGCCATGAAACACCATGGTGCCACCATCCTTCACAAAAATTGTCCATCCCAGTTGGCGAAAAATCCACATAACGCTGCCATGGCTGCTATTTAATGACACTGGCAGCAATAAAGCCAGAATTCACACGCCATATTCTTGCAGGAGTCATCATATACTGTTCAGAAAGAATCCGATTGGTATGATCGCACGCAACGACTCTCAGAGCTTGGGCAGAGGAATCTATAGTGTGCAAAGTACATTTTGATGCAACCAGACACATAGAGCTTGACACATTTTGGAGTTATCTCATGAGTTCGTAAGAAGCTAGAATTGAGGTTAACAGTGTGATTCAGGAGTCAAATTTCTATCAGATGATAATATGAAGCCCTTTTCATAAGACATCAGATAATAAAAGAACATCCAGAGAGTGTTTCACAAATATGAAGACAGTGTTAGGATGTGAGGTAAATTTGTCATGAACACCAAGGTAACAAAACCAATATGACATTGATATTATAGGTTTGCTTGATCAAGGAAGGAAAGAAATAGTAAGCTCTTAATTTAGTCTTTCAAACATCACTCTTAGTCCCAAAAGTATATTGTAATAATAAGTCCCTAAAATATATGATAATTCATCTCGTTAGTCATTAAAGTATATTGGCATCTGCCATCTTAATAGCAGAGACTAACATGACAAACTTTCATATACTTTAGGGACTAAGTAGGAGAGAGTGATACTTGGATGACTAAATTGAGGGTTTACTCAAAAACAAAAACAAAAGATAAATGAGATGGCACACAGATTTGAATTTTGTGTTTCAAAACACTCACAATCAAAAAGCTGCAAAGAGAACAATTCTGTAAAAAAAACTGATTTAGCAAAACCATAGATGCATGTAAGTTGCTTTTATCTTTGTTTACAGGAGTAGGGTTAAATCTTTGTTGTTAATGGAAGTAAACTAAAGCATGCTTGCGCATAATCAACTCCTTGGCAGTACACAAAGCGGACATATAACATCAAACTAAAAAATCTTATCATAATGATAAAACTACAAACTACTCGAAATCAAAACCCAGAAAAGAAAATCTGGAACAGGAATAATAAGTATTACAAGAGGGAATTAAAAAATGAACTTACTTGAAATCTGCTCAACCTGGTGAGGAGTAAGCTTAGCAGAGAAGCCACTAGCTGCAGACTTATAACTGTACAACAAAGCATCCTTTGCAGCCTCTTCACTGCAATAATGAATACATCAACTTGACTTTTTTATATACATACAAAAACAAACAATTTTTGCATGCAAGTGACTTATAATCAATTAATTGAAAAAGACAATGAATTAATAATAAAAGGAGGTACCTACCTGCCAAGAACCGCAGTGAGGGTTCGGATGTGGTAAGACTCGGGCTCCTCTTCCTGTGGCTTCTCGGTGTAGATGATGTGAACAGCAGGAGCGGAAGAAGATGATGAAGAATCGGAATCGATGGGTTTGGGTGTTGAATCAGACATGGCGATGATGATAATCAGTGCGAACGATAATGGTCTCAACAACGAAATGTTCATGTCTTCTTTTATTTATTTATTAATTAATTAAATGTCAAACTCACAAGGCATATTGTTTTCTTCGTCGGTGCTTGTATACGGGTACACGGGTCAAGTTTGATCAAACCATGTGGTGAATCCCGATTTAAGAGAAATACTCCCTCCGTCCCTTAATATAGTCACCTATTGCTTTTTTTACATTTTTTAAGAAATGTTGTTGGTGTAGTTAATGTGTCTGTTTTATAATACAATTTTACAAAATTACCCTCATTAAAGAGATAATGTGAAAAGTCAATTTATTGTAATTTTAGAATTAGTAGTAGTATT
>Ga0099826_10000907_pt1 | contig 16278 bp, 9 predicted proteins | sample Mtrugardesep15_FD_76830 | JGI IMG/M metagenome (GOLD analysis project Ga0099826, IMG submission 76830) | Root nodule microbial communities of legume samples collected from California, USA - M. trunc garden sep15 | ecosystem: Host-associated > Plants > Roots > Nodule | place: USA: California... | reverse complement strand
TATATATATATATATATATATATATATATATATATATATATATATATATATATATATATAAAGTAAATCTTTATAAGAAAAAAATATATAACAAATGGGCTCTAGGTTGAAATCTCGAAATTTAAATATCATATCCAATAACAAAAATATCATATCCAATAACAAAATTGTTATCTTTTCCCGTGAAATAGTTATCTCTTTTGAATAGATGAAGTTTGTGACGTACAAGAACTATTCAAACCATTATATAATCACACACATAAACTCACTTCTTTCTTCCACTGCTCCGGGTGCCGTACAATTGATTTCGTTTAAAGAGAATTCAGAAAACTTGATACAATGGAAGTTGCAAAAAGGGGTGCAATGGAAAAAAACATGATGATTTGGAATCTTCTTATGAAAAATCACGAAGACGATTTGGTTGAGATTTTCAAGCGTTTAGATATCTTTGGGTCGATTCCAACTTCGACAACACTTTATATAATTTGTTGTTTATTGCATTGAATCTCAGCCAAGGGAATATCAAGACTTTGATTTTCCATTACTACTTGTATCTCACCAATGATCAATTCATGTGCACAGCTAAAAGGTACGTACTAATGTACATAATTTCAGTTCTTAGTATATATAGGGTTTGTTTTTGTTGAGTTAGGTGTGAAAGTTGTTTGGGGAAGTTCTTAGTATATATATAATATACAATTTCAAGAGATATATTAATGTCATGTCTATTGAAAAATATTAAAATCAAATTTCACATTGAAAAAAATATAAAGTCTAAAAATCTTATTACTTAATTTTATAAGGATGGGTTAAGCTCGACAAAAAAATTGTTGTGGAAAATATGTATGTATCAGAGTTTATATGGACGTACAACTTTGATTTTTAGTTTTTTTTATTATCCCATTAAGGACCAACAATATTGAACTTGTTGTGTGGTTAAGATGGTGGATGATCTGAATTGATATATTCCTTTTTTTATAAGCCAAAAGATAAGTTAGGCATGAAGGAGAGACATAAACAAGTAGTGTAGGACGCACTATCAAAATTCATTTATAGAAAAAGATACAAAAAAAGAAAAACCTTTTCAAAATTACATAAACCTAAAGTTAGGTAATCCTAGTTGATTCTTTACAAACTCATATCTCAAAAAGTCAGGGAGATATGGGAACCAAACATATGGAGACAGAGTTAAGTCAAAGTTAGTTAACATATATGCACAAGTGTTTCCCTCTATATATATGTGTGAAACCAAAAAATTCATGTTCTTTACATTTTGTAAGCAGTTAAACCATATGTTTCTTAGGAACCAAGGAACCATATGCTCAGCCCTAAAAGCCAGAAGAACTAACTGTGAGTCTGTCTCTAACCACAAATTGTTCCAATTCTTCTCAATTGCAATCTCAATAGCCTTCATTGCTCTAGAGATTTCACCTATGAAAGTTGATTCAGTATTTAAGTTTTGTGCAAAACAACAATGACAGACATTGTTTGAGTCTCTAAAGATGACCCCATAAACAGCTTTTGTTAGGTTTTTAGTCAATGCTCCATCTGTGTTTACTTTCAGCCACCGAGCGAGAAGAGGACACCAAATCACTTCCTTAATGATAAAGATACATTAGAGATGATAATGTTAATTGCAGATCTCCAGGTATCTTCTTGTTTTGGAATCTAGCTTGATTCCTAGAAAACCAAATAGTACTAAGGAGTCCAGTGCTTTTCACAAAGAGCCCAAATGTCATTCAATGAGTTGAACTGAAAAGTCTAAAAATGTTGGCTAACAAGGACCACATTTCTTCTCTATTCTGGCAGGATCTGCAAATTAGTAGTTTTATTTTATGTAATGTTTCAATTTGTCTGAGATATTCTTAACTCCGAAGAACCAATATCTTTTTTTTCTCCTCTTTCTTTCACAATTTTTTTACATTTATTATTTCTTTTATTAATCACATCTCTCTTTTTGCTTTTTTTTTTATTTTTTTTTTATAAAGCGACTTTAGAGATTTAACAATTCAATTTAATTTTAAGAAGTTCTTGGAGAAATTTGTTGCAGTACGAACTTTGTTCCACCCATTTCATTGACATGTATATTAAGTCTTAACTCTGTATTTTTTTTAGAATGTTATGCAGCTCCTGAAAATCTTCCCCTTCTTCTTCTTTCTTTGGTTGCTTTTCTTTCTTCTGAGACACTTCTTCTTTGACTACTAATATCTTGATCTGCTCCTCTATGCCTGTTATTCTAGATTTTTGTAACTCTTGTCGCTTGAAAAAGTATGACCGCTGAAGGGTGTAGTTACCTTTACTTGCTTGAATAGTTCGATTAAGAGTTTCCATTTATGTTATTCAGTCCTTCCCTTAGTTGTGCGTCCTTAGTTGTTTCCATTGTTACCTACTTCACAAAACAATAACAAATTTGAGAAAAACTTGGAAAAGGTTGCTCTGAATTAAAATAAGCTTTTAGTTAACTACTAATTAATCCACTGTTGTTTCTAGACGCTTATAACTCTTATTTCCTAATTAACTATTACTACTTAGCTATTATGACTACCTAAATTGGTTGTTACGACTACTTATTATTGCTACTAATTATTACTTTTTTTTAACAAGCTAAAATGAAACTTATATTAAACGACAAAAGAATCTCCTCTCAGCATAAGGCGTGCCAAGGAAGAGCAACAAAGGTTAAATAGAAAACTTCACCAATAAGAAGAAGCAAATTAAAGTAAAAACATCTAAGCAACATCCAAGCAATCTAAGGGACGCTGCCACCACCCAAATAGCCCAATAGAAACACTTATCCAACAAGTGAGGCATATATTTGGCCTTGTTATTAAAGATTTAATTATTTCTTTCTTGCCAAATCACTCAAACTGTAGAAAGGTACAATAAGTGCACAAAAGATTGCCGCTTTTAATCCTAATTCTAATGTAAACTAATCCTACCATTTAAAGTTACTCCTAAATAATTACCTAAAGTAAACCTAGACTCGATCCAATGATAGTAATTATTATAACGATTGTTATTATCACTGCGACTCCTAAAAGTTACTTATGTAAAAGATACAAATATTTGTCACTTGATAAAAAAACACGGACTCATTAACATCATCTTTATGCGCTTTAATGCACCCTGTATAGAGAACGAGCCCGGTGCTTAGAACGTATTGGGCAAGGGACGATGAAAGCCCAATAGGCGACAACTAATAATAGTAGCTACAGCTCTTGTATTTAAATACACATGAGAATTGTCTTAGTAATAACGTACAAATTAAAACCCTAACCCTTAGACCAAAAAAATAAAACCCTAACCCTAATTCTTCAATCGAAGCATAGAAGAATGACGCAGAAATCGAAGCTTTTCAAGGACCAAAGTAAGTAGAAATCAATTCCTGCTAATCATCACGGCAAAGTCCCGTAAACTCGTAAAGGTACTTTTCTCTCACAGTTTTTGTTGAATTTTTCCACTTTATCTTTTGTAATAATTTGTAATTTGTTTCTTTCCAGGGAAAAGATTCGTAAAGCCATCCAAGGTTACAAAGGATATGGATGCTGATCGTGTAAGTTCCTTTTACTTTTCTCCGTCTTATTCCTTTTTTACTGCGGCAGGTTTAATTTTCAGCTCTGATTTTGGTATTTGATGACGTGAATATTTTCGAGCAAGAAATCATGGGTATACTTGAATAAATGGATTAATTAGGTAAGCGCTCATCATATAACAGCATATCTAAACTTTTTTAAAGTAAAAAAAAAATATAGTCAATTTTTTTTTGAGAGGGAGTTATAAATTGTTGTCATAGGTTATTTTGGATAACTTATCAATTAATGAAAACAATTTGTGATTCTGCCAATCGTGGACGTTAAACTTGGCTGTCTTCCACTTTATTTAGCTGAATTATTGTTCATGCTAAAGTTTTGTTTCAGTTTGTTTTTTTGCTTTCTTTGTCATTTCATGTTCCCAAAATAGATTTTGTCCTGTATTTGATGATTTCAAGCATATATTTTTTCTTTTTGATCGGAATGTTTTGAAACTTCAGAAAGGATGGACTCAGTTGGAGAAAGAAAAAAGATGGAAAAGTTGTGAGAGAAAATAAAGAAAACTTAGGGTTATCGTGGAATTTATACTTTTGGTTTTGAGTATGTGGTTAGTAAAAGCTTTATGAGCGACAAACACACGTAAGATAACTCGAATTATTTCAGCCAATCTTTTCTAATTTGAAAATAGTTCGAGTTATTTATGTGTGTATTTGTCTCTAGCTAAGCTTTTACTAACAACAAACTTAAAAGAAAAAGTAAATTTCACGATTACCCTCACCATTTCGTGATTTTCCCTCACAGTTTTTCCATCTTTCTTCTTTCTCCAAATGTGTCTATCCTTTCTAAAGTGCCTCAAAACATTCCGATCAAAAAGGAAAAGGATCCACCTGAAATCATTACATACATGTTAAAAAGTACTTTGTAAACATGAAGTGACAACGAAAGCAAATAAAAAAATAAATATGAACTGAAATTAACTATGAAACAAACTTTAGCATGAACAAAAATTACTAATAGCACCAACAAACTACAAAGAAGATTTGCTAAGAACATAATATGTGGTCGTTGCCTAGAAGTGCTCATATTCTTTATTTGAAATATACAGCCAGAATGTACTTTAGCTACAATTAGAAAACTCTACAAAATAAACGGAGCTAACAAAATAGTTCAGCTGAATCTAGAGAGGAAGACAACCATGATTGGCATCAAGAAGGTTTGTCAGGAAAACATCAGAAATACCCATTTGATAATGTCCGAGATTGGCATCTGTGACAAAGGTTTTATATAATAATATATTTTGCAATTGGTACTTTGTATTCTTCTATGTTTATAAGCTGTGGTATACTTATTTTCATAAATTTCCTACGATAACGTATATATTAATAGTTTAAACAATGTTTACTAGTTGCTTATAGGATTTTATGGGGTATTTATAACAATGTTTCTGCAGCTTATGACGTGTGGTATATTGACTTTACTCTTTTTTTTTGGGGCTTATGTTAATTGATTTTATAGTAACTCCTTAGCACTTGTATAATGGAAGAACTTTGTTTGTCATATAAAAATACTAGTTATAGAGACACATGTAGTATTTGGCAGGTGTTACTAAATTTTTACATTGGTTGATTTCAATGGCAATGGATTGTTGTAGTAGGCATCAATATCTGCAGACAAAGATCGATGAGGGTAACCAAACAAAAGTTTGATTGGTTGATTTCAATGGCAATGGATTGTTGATTGTTTCCTTGATTATCTCATATGATCATAAGTTCAGAGATGTGTGTATGGACAATTCCAGGTATGAAATATCTAAAGGTTTTAAATTGCGATCAAGATATTTGATGTATTGGTGAGCAATTAAAGTCAAACGTAGTTGATAGTAAAGTTGTGTCTATAATTTGACCAAAAAAAAAAGTTGTGTATACAATGAAGCATATGATTGTTGCGTTGATACACTATATTTTGATTATTTGCATAACCTAGGAATTTAGAGGAACTCATGAGAAACTAAGATTTGCTCTCACACCTAGTACTTAATGTCACAAAAATTAGGGTCTAACATATCCTTACAAAACCAGCATGTACGGTGAGGAGTGTCTCCTATTTATAAATTCTTCTCAAGAATCATATCTATCCAATGTGCGACTAAATCCATCGAGTGTTAGCTGTTATAACACTTAAAAAAAATTCTTCGTTAAGGCAACTACAAACCGAAAGGGTACAAAACATTCCAATCGAGGAAACAATTAGGTTGGAATACCTCAATTTGGATACAGGTATTAATTCTTGCCATACCTCATTATACTTATTTTTTTATGTCATGATATTAAATCACCCTTTTTTTTTATTATCAGTTTTTGTTAGTTTTTTAAAAGTATGTGGTTCATGACTATTATATCATCAACATGAGTGGTTATTCTTTATCTTTATTGTGTATCATCATCATTGTCATCTATTTCCCCATCTCTAATAGTCACCAACCACATCCATTTAAAAAAATAACAAAAACATATGATAAAAAATTGGGTGATTTCATATTATAATGATAAAAAAAAATTACTGAGATAAGGGAAGAATTATACCCGTATCCAAATTGAGGTGTTCCACCCCAATTGTTTCTTCGGTTGGAATGTTTTGTGCCCTTTCTGATTGTAGCTGCCCTAGAAAAAAATAATTAAAGTATTAGGTGTGACTGAAGTAGTAGTTTCTAATTAATTCCTCTAAAATCCTAGGTTATGTAATTGATGTTTTCGTCTAATCTATTTATCAATAGTAGTTATGCCATTATGCATTGCCTTAAATTTTTCTGCTGGAACACAAAAGAGTTCTTAATGATACACCAAAATATTTTTGTTTACCTTTCTTTTTGACTAAAACACTCGATACGATGTATATGTATATATGATTGTTCACTTGTTTGTTTCTTTAAATGTTATTGCAAGATTATGCCTCTTAGAATTAAAATATGTGTCATGCTAACTTATAAAGCCACATGTTAAGCAATCAAAAAGTAGAAATTTTTCTTAAATTTTTTGCATTCAATCAATTAAAAGTAGAAAAATTAAATTTAAATGCATTAATTACAACAAAATATTTTATTTTTGACTCATTAACTTATGATTTAAGGGCACAACTTAGCATTTCTTTTAAAATATTCAGCCAAACTCAATTCTAAAAACTAACTAAGAGAGTGAATTATTGTCCCTTTTAATTATTGTTCAGGTCATTAACTTTTATCATCTATTGTTGTCTATCTATGTATGTCCCTTTTAGTTTTGTTATGTTTTCATTTTTATAGATCTAATTGGAATATTGATTAATTTTGTGGCCATCTCTGGAGGATATATTGAGAAAAACTAGTGTAGTACTAGAAATGTATATATTATATATTAATATAATGTTTTTCTCTTTCTTTTTTTTTTTGAAAGAAAAAACAAAAATCAAAATAATATAAAAAAATCGTATCAGTGCGTATCAGACCACACAGATGTATCCGGAATGTATCAGATAATTATTTTTTTAAAAAAGAAGATTTAATCATCCGATACTCTTCTGATACATATCGAGCATGTATCGATGCAGGACACGTGTCGGATACCGATACGTCGTCTATTTTGAAGTGTTTGGGCTTTATAGGTTTTACGTTTTCCTTAATACGACTTCATCATAAAACTGCAATGTTTTTTTTAAGGAATAAAATTGCAACGTTGATTGGTTAGTTAAAAAATTAAATAGTTTTTGTTTACATCAATTAACTGATGAACTTTTTTTGAGGTTATTTTCGATGAAGTGACAAGAAACTGTGTCGACATTGCAACAATCAAAATTGGATGTTTGGTTTCTCAAAAATTTCTTTGCCTTGTTGCGGGAACAACCATAGAAACGCCGGATACAAGAATAATTTCAAATGTTACGGATCTAGCGGAAGATTTATATGGGTTTGATTCCAACTATTGACATGTTCAAGATTAGGAAACGAAATTGCATGAGTCTTCTGCTAGGATCATATCATTTGAGATTATTTTTGTATCCAACATGTTTATGATTGTTTCTGACAAAGGAATCTTTGTCAAGTCTGAAAAACTCGTATGCATGCTGGATACAAAATAAATCCAAAATATGGAGCTAGTAGAATATCCATATGGGTTTGATTCCACAATCTGTAAGTGTTCAAGAATATGGAATCAAAACCATGCATATCATATGAGATTATTGTTGTATCCAACATGCTTATGTTTGTTCCCTTAGCAAGACAAAAGCATTTTTGATAACTGAACATCTAATTTTGTCTTTTGCAATATCAACAAAATTTCTTGCCACTTTATCCAAAATAATCTAAAAGAAAATTTTCCAATTAATGGATCAAAAAAAGGGTTTAATTTTTTATCCAATCAACATTGCAATATTATGAAGTCAAATAAATGAAAACGTAAACACAAAGTTAGTTATTATATCCGGTAGATCTAGCCTAAAAAGTAATTAATATCTAATTAAATTTAGTAATCTGAAATAACCTTATCTATTTGAAATAACCATATCAATTTAAATCTAGGAATTTGGCCTAACACTTATCAATTTAAGAATGAAATAACTTCTGGATCTGCCTAGTGTATATAGGAAGACATCAATAGATGACACAAATTATAATAATGAGAGGATCACACTAGATTGTAATATGATATAAACAATAGTTTAAAGTGACGATAATTTTCCCTTTTAGTTGAGTTTGGCTAAAACTTTTGATTATAAGAGGCAGACTATTGCATTAGCATTTAAACGAACAAACAACCATATATACATAGTGTCAATATATCATAAGCAATGTAGTCAACGAAAACAACAATACTGGGATGTAACATTAATTAATTACTCCCTGTTAAAAAAAAACATTAATTAATTACTCTTTGATGCCCGGGCAAGAAAAACTTCAGACACTACATAATGACATAGTTACCGTTAACTTTTTTCTGAAATGCAACATTAATATGCTTCATTGTATACAAAACTTCATTATGTATCGTGAATGCGGCTATGATATTCTCGAGCATGTTTTGCATCAAGAAATTTAAAATTACATAAATTGTCAATTTATAAAAGTTTATGAATGCAATTTGAGTTACCTTCTACATGAATTTTCAACGTCTTAAAGATCATAGTTAAAGTCGTACCCGAAATTGTCCACATACACATTGTTCAACTTTTGCTAATCTGAGACAATCAAGAAAACAAGAGTCCATTTGATCCCATGTGACACTGCTCATTACTCGAAAAATATTTTGAATATCAAGTAGTTGGTAAAAGGGTGTGTCATTAGCTGGTGTAAACGATTCCTCATGCTTGAGAGAGTATTAGCTGAACATCTGTTGGGATACCCTTATCGATCTTTGTTTTCAAACCTTCAGAGTACTCTTAAAGATACTCTTATCGATCTGTATATTGGATGCAATATGAATGACCGGTGAATCTCCTTCAGGATACTATGAGTTCCTTGATGTGTATTGCACAACCATACCAAAGGTATCTCCTAACAGTTTTTTTTTACAGATTTATGGTTTAGGCAATTCACTCATGCATTAGAGAATTGATGGATGATTTAGAGTAAGAGAATGAGGGAGAATTATGTTGTCAATGTAACAAAATTCTTGTTTATGTGTTTGTCCAAATTAATGTCCAAATGTCAAACATTTATTATACGACCCTTCACATGAGAGAAAACACTCATTTGACTTGAATTAATGTTATGGTTCATTAATCACCCATTTGCCAAAGGTTATGATCCTTCACATGAGAGAAAACACCCATTTGACTTGAATTAATGTTAAGGTTCATTAAACACCCATTTGCCAAAAGTTCCAATGTATATGAATGATTTCCATGAAGAGTTACAACTCTTGGTGAAGAGTTACAACTTTTGGTTCTGAAGCGATTCCATTATCTTGGAAATCACTAACTATCCCTCACCATTTTCAAAATATTAAATCTCATAAATCCGGAAGTTTCATGCCTTCAGATAATGGTATCTCACGATTTGAACCATTACTTAGTAAATTAAGTTTTCGCTCATTCCCAAATAGTATGGTAGGCAAGCTTTAAACCAACTATTCATTAGAACAAGTGTGCATAACTTACACATAGAGTCTCGGTACCATTGATAAAGAGAATTGTTTAATAACACATTAAGAAGACCTTGTGTCATATATCCCTTTTCATGAGAACTTAATATTCAACCCCTCAAAACTCCGTGAAACGGCCAAACTTCATTCTCACATAGGTAGATTATATCAGGAATCCCATCCTACCCCTTTTCTTCTTATGGTCCAAGTACTTTTATCCATTGGGATGTATTTATTCTCAAGTACTTCAATCACTCTAACAGTGTACTTTAACCATTGAACCAAAAACTTGATGCTACTCAAGGGTGGGTTGAATTTGAAGGTGAGAAAAACACAAGAAAGGGAGGTTGATTGTATTAGTTTTTTCTTCTTTTTAAACTAAGTTCAGAGTCCAGAGTCTGATAGAGTTTAGAGACTGAAACAATGTTCAAAGTCTAATGCAGCGGATATATATAAAGAGAGAGAGAGAGAGAGAGAGAGAGACAAAACATACTGGTTCCTTCCACAATTCGGAAGTAGTTCAGCCCCCGTTGCACTTCCAAGGAGATTTCACTATCTGATTACAAATGCTCAAGCATACAAGCAAGAGACTTCAAATACTCAAGCACACAAGCAAGAGACTTCCTCTGCTTAAACACAAAAGAAAGAGACTTTTAAACAAACAAATTACAAAGAAATAAGTTTGAGTTTGAATATTTGATATACAATCAGCGGTGTTCACAATACAAATCAAATCAGACTCTTAATACTCTAGAATTTCTAAGATATGAAAGTTGTTAAGAAATTCTAAGTGTTTGATGCACAACAATTTCAACAGAGTTTTGACCCAATTTAAATGTTGTTGAATCTCTCTTATTCTTCAAGTCTTCATTCATTTATATAGAGGTATGAAAAAGACGTTGTAGAGGTGCCAACACATCAAAAAGTCGTTGTAGAAGCTTGATCAATCATCAATGATCTGTTGCTTGATTTGGGTAACATCTTATGAAGGAATAATTTGAAATCCATTTCTTGTATGGCGAATTATCTAGCAGAGACACAACTGTAACTTGTACTAGCCAAAAGAGACACATTTGTTACTTGTACTATGCGCAGACAATAGTCGAGTAGTGGTTGTACAATTGTACTATTGTCCTTTCTCTGGCCTCCTTCAATGGATAATCATCAAATGCCTTCTAATTCCACTAAAATAGTTGTTGCTTCAGATTTTTATTCCTTCTACAATCTTGTGTCTTCAATAAACCAATTTAACTGACTTCAGGTTCAGACTCTGAAGGTCTTCATACTCTGGTGACTTTAGACTTTGATTGTTAGCTTCTGTTGGTCTTCAAACTCTGATATCTTCAAACTCTGACTTGCAACAAAGCTTCCCTTGAAAATTCTTTTGTTCTCAATTGTTCTTTCAGAACCAATGCCTTGTGTAAAGACTTATAAATTTTAGTCTACGGTCTTGCACACTTGAACAAATATTAGCATATCCAATTAAATTTTTAATATTTTGTTATCATCAAAACTTAAGGTGGCAATGTTAAACACATTTTGTTCCAACAATCTTCCCCTTTTTGATGGTGACAAACACTAGTATTAACAGTCAATTGTTGTTAATCTAATTAACAAGATGACTTTAAGGTCTGAGCTTTGTAAGCTCCCCCTGAATCTAATAGTCCTTAAGGTGTGGTTTGTAAGCCCCCCGAGTTCTATTCAAGTTAATTAAATTCATTTTAAGCATAAAAACGTCATTCATAAATAATTCACATGAAATCCAAAGACTAAGAGATGAGAATAAGGTTCTCCTAAATTAATTTTATTCTTAATTTAATGGATTCAGAGCCTCAATGTTATTATATCTTATTCCCCCTTTTGTCATCAACAAAAAGACTAAAAATTAAAGAAAATAGTAAGAAAAGCTGGATAAAAACATGAATCATCTAAGATATTAGAGCAAAAACATTGTATCAGAAGCACTAAAAGTAAGAACTAGAATCATAAGATATCAGAAGCAATAATAGTCAGAAATAGAAATGATAAAAAAAAATATAAAAAAGTGCAACTAAGGTTGATGTTGTTTCTTCATCATCTTAAGAAGAGTAGCAATGCCATCCTTAATCTTGGATTGCTCAACCATGGTCTCCTCATGTTGTTTCTATACCTTCCTTTTCAAATTATTTATGCCTCTTAATGCTTTCCAGATGTTTTTCTTGCATTTTCTTTTCTAGTGCTTCATGTTTCAACTTCAATTCTAACATACAAGCTTCCACAACTTCTGTCTTTAGCTTCCGAGAATCCATATCAGCTTGTAACTTGTCTTGGAATGCAATAACCTCACGATCTTGACTTTTGAGAATAATAGGCTCTTGCTTCATAAAGAAGTTAGCTAGCCAAGAACCTTGAAGTCCAGATTTCACTACTTCTAGCACTTTTGGAATTGCCGTTTCTGGAGCAGGCTCAAGTTCCTTAGCCAACTCTGAATACTCAATCTTCCTTGTGATGTAGGTTCTGAGCTCTACTTCATCCATGCTTCTGCAGACTTCACTAAACCATTCTTACAGAGCTTCTTGTTGAGAGGCAATAGCCATCTCCTTAAGGTTATCCAGAGTGTTATCAACTAGCTTCTTGAAATTGTCCCACTTGTATGTATAGTTGACAAGTTGTATAACATTTTTTCTTGCTTCAACTAACTTTATAAGACTCTTAAATATTTCAATGCACACACTCCTTAAGATAAGGTTGGTATCAATGATAAGAGGTGGGTTAATGTAGGTTTGGGTTTGGTTTTCTGTGATGACAATCTCTAGAATATCCATAGCTTGAGTGTCATATGCCGAGGCTAAAGTCTGATGATGGTTAGGATTCACATATGTAATGGTGATTTCAAGATTAGTGAAATTCACAAAGGTTTGGTTAGTTAGGTTTGATGAAGTTGGGTTAACATCTTCTGATGCCTCAGACATGAGAACATCAGAATTAGTTTGGTTGATTTCTGGTTTGGCAAAATGGACCGGTTCAACAACTAATGGTTCTAGTGATATTGATGAAGTATCACAAACAGATTAATTGGATGGTAGTTCAGATGTAGTTGTTGTTGTTTGGTTTTCTGATACACCTTGATCAGTTGTTGGTGTATCAGAGGTTGTTTGTGGAGGTGAGTCTGGTTGTTGTTGTTGTTGATTCGAAGGTAGTTAACCACCTAGATGTTGAGAGAGATTATCTATAACAGGTGATGAACTTTGTTTAGATTGAGGAGGAGGGTTGGATGATGATGATGATGATGATGATGTACAAGAAGCAGCTGGCTTAGAATATTGAGCTTGCTTCATCTTGAGTGCACTTTCATAACAATGCAACTCATAGGTCAATGTGACTCTCCTAGCACCAAGAGCTTCAATTTTAGCTTAATTATCTAAAATCTCTTGAGGTATTTCTGTGTTTCCTTCAAACTGCTCATCAAGTTGCAGAGTCTGAAGGGGTACTACATATGGAGGATTGAACCACTCATTTGACTTTGGTACATCAGCTGGCTTAGGTTGAGTTTTGGTTGATGGTGTGGGGGGTTTTGGCTTTCTATAATTTTGTGAATCCCTAGCTAAGTGGTCTATCATCATCAGATTCTGATGATGATGAGCTAAGGTCTATGAGAGAGGAGGAGTGTGAATTAAAACTTGTGTTTCCAGCTTCTGGCCTTGCATCAGAAGCAGTAGACTCCTTCTTGACCTTCATCAGAGATGTCATCAACTCTAAGCTTTCCACATCATTTTTCCCTTGTAAGTCTTGAGACATCTTCCTAACCTGCTCCCTGTCCTCAGCTTGATTTATGGATACAACTTTCTTGGGATCTTCATGGACAAGATCATGAAGACTCTCACCAGCTTGAGTCAAAACATTAGTTTCTAATCCTGAGGATAGCTCGAGGACCTGCTTGGCAACTTAAGCTTGCTTTGCTCTATCTTCTCTAGAGATCAGGCTTGAAGCTTCTTCTTCAGTTACTTCTTCCTCATCATATTTTGGCATTACCAACTTCCTGGTTACCCTTTTGGATTGTTTCTGAGGCTTCTTAGATGGTTGTGCATGAGAAGCTCTTGTTGAAGAACCACCTCTAGTTCTGATGGGTAGAATCTCTGAGGTATTCAAGCAAGGTATTGGTTCTTGAAGAACAATTGAGATCAAAATAAACTATAAGAAAAGCTTGGTTGCAAGTCTTTGTCTGAAGACATTAGAGTCTGAAGACTTTCAGAGTCTGAAGTGAAGAACCAGAAGTTAGTTAAATGATTATTTAAAGACACACATGTGCAGAAGGAATAGAAGACTGAAGCAACAACTATTTCAGAGGAATTAGAAGGCATTGGATGCTTATCCATAGAGAAAGGACAGTGGAAGGATAATAGTAAAATTGTATAACCACTACTCCAATATTTCATGTGCATTGTACAAGCTACAGTTGTGTCTCTGCTGATTAATTCTTCATACAATGAATGGTTTTCAAATTATTCCTTCCTAGGACATTAACCAAATCAAGCAACAGATCATTTGTGATTGATCAAGCTTCAATAACGACTCTTTGATGTGATGGCAACTCTACAACGTCTTTTTCATACCTCTATAGAAAGGAATGAAGACTTTAAGATTAGTAGAGACTCTACAACATTTAAACTGTGCTAAAACTCTGCTGAAATTGTTGTGCATCAAACACTTAGAATTTCTAGAGCCTTAAGAGTATGATTTGTTTTGTATTGTGAACACTACTGATTGTATATCAAGTGTTCAAACCAAACTTATTTCTTTGTAATTTATTTGTTTAGAAGTCTCTTGCTTTTATGCTTAAGCATAGGAAATCTCTTGCTTGTGTGCTTGAGTATCTGAAGTCTCTTGCTTGTGTGCTTGAGCATTTGTAATCAGATTGGATTAGAGTGAAAATCTCCTTGAAGTGCAAGGGGGACTGGATTACTCCCAGATTGTGGAAGGAACCAGTCTAATTGCTTTTAGCCTTTTTCTTGTCTCTCTACCTTTATTTTATCTATTACATTAGACTCTGAACATTGCTCCAGACTCTGAACTCTACCAGACTCTGGACTTAGTTTAAATAGAAGAAAAAGCTAACACAGTTCAAACCCCCTTCTTGTATTTTTCTCACATTCACATTACAGTCTACAACTTCAGTATACACTGCATCAACAACTTTCAAAGTAGCAACGTCCACCTGCATCTGAGGCTTTGATTTGTCTCCAAATTTCAGCCTGTCTTTCATTCAGAGCTTTCTGAACCAAATCCATGAAAAGAACACATTGTGAGGTTTTAAGTCCCAGAAAAATATGAAATTTACAAAAACCTCTCTTTTTATGTTGCTCTAGTGGTGGAATTTTTAGGCCCCTAGGCACTATCACTTTACCATCAGCAACTAAGAGATAAAAAATCTCATCACATTTAGTTACATCAAATGTATAAGTTTTAGGAACATATTTTTCATTTTTTGTTTCAACAGGATTCTTCCCATCAGATGGCCTTAACAATTTGCATGTGTAAGGAGGCCCAGGTTTTAATTCAGCAACATTAACCTCACAATCTTCGACATCTTCAAAAGCTATGTGAAATTCTTGGTCACTATCATTGGTTTCAACATAAGAAACCTTTTCTTTATTAGGATATTTATGATTTCTAGCCTTTTTAGCCTTCAGTCTTTCGACATGTCGAACTCTATCAGCCAATCGAGTCATATCTCTCAAGTGTTGAGTGTCTAATTTCTTCCTAATGGAATAATCAAGGCCATCAGCAGCCATTTTGACTAACTCATGTTCAGGAACTTGAGTAAAATATCTAGCCTTTAACAATCTGAATCTATTCAGATAATTATCAATGGATTCAAGTGTTTTTCTCCTAACACAGGCCAATTATTTCAGATTAATCATAGACTGGCCCATGCAAAATTGTTCATGAAACAATCTTTCTAACTGATTCTAATGTTGTATTGAATGTGGTGCGAGTGTGATGAACCATGTAAAGGCATTTTTTTGTCAGAGAATTTGAAAAAAATTCATTCTTAAATTCTCATTATTAGTTATGTCTCCAGCCTCCGTCAAATAATGTGCAATGTGTTCGACAGTAGATTCACTAGTATCACCAATAAACTTAGTAAACTTAGGGATTTTCCAACCCCTGGGAAGTTCAGTCTGTAACAAATATTCTAAAAGAGCAGAAATAAAGTTTGGCCTATGTAATCCTATGTTTAGGTTGTTCCGAGCGTTTCGACCAAACTGGTTATATTAATATGTGCCCCCAAGTTTTGTTATTACTAACAACTTCATCAGCATCATTGTTCCAATTTACCAAAATCACTGCTGATTGTACCTGGACTACTGGTTAACATATTAACAATATCATGATAGCTCTCATCCATTTGTTGTCTTAGAGATATCATGGATTATGGTGTTAAGACTGATGGAGCATTTCAACCATGAACACTAGAACTTGAAGGAATGTTTGCATTATATAGTGTGAAAGGAATCGCATGGTCTGCAAATGTGGATGCATTGTTATGAAGACTTGCCATCATAGATGTTGTCATACCATAAGGTTGTTCCCTTGTGGTCATGAGCATAGTGTGTTGGTCTATATGGCTAATAGGTGGCTAACCTAGATGAGGG
>Ga0099826_10000906_pt1 | contig 16279 bp, 11 predicted proteins | sample Mtrugardesep15_FD_76830 | JGI IMG/M metagenome (GOLD analysis project Ga0099826, IMG submission 76830) | Root nodule microbial communities of legume samples collected from California, USA - M. trunc garden sep15 | ecosystem: Host-associated > Plants > Roots > Nodule | place: USA: California... | reverse complement strand
GAATGTTAGAAATTTTGTTTATATGTGTTGGTCCCCCATTCATTTATACAACATTGATTGAATGGTATCTTGACGTTTCTAGAATATCCATCTCGTAATGAATGGATATTGAACATCGCACATGAGTGTGTTTGAATAGTGTAGCATATAATTGAATAGTTTCATGATGGATGAAATCACAGCAACTTTTCATGATAGGGTATGATTGTATATCTTACGACTATTGATAAATTGATTAGTAACCTTGCATACAATGGTGGGTTCTCTCTCCATGTTCCTTAAAATATGTCTTGGGATATAGCATAATCTTGTAATAAAATGGCTTATACCTCTTGAGTGGGGGATGAATTCTCTCCTTTTTCTCAATTGTTACATCTCAACCATGCACTCAATTCATTCCCCTCAATTGTTTCTCTCTCATATGGTATGAATGATACTGTTATTAGAATGACTGGATTTAATATGTTCAATTCTATATTGAATCAAAGTAAGGCCTTATTAAACATCATTGAGAAGAACAATAGCAGTGCTTGTGTTTTGCATGGTAGCAACATTATTATTGGTGTTGAACTAAAGAAAGTACTCCAAGACATATTGTCTCTACTATTTTGTGATATCCAAGACATATCAGGTTGATTGGTTTTACCATGAGAAGCTACAGTTTCACACCATCTAGTCTGGACTCCTTTCCTTTGGCCTAGATTTTAAATTATTTTATGTAACTTATGTTTTGCCACCTCAATCAAGATTCTGGTTACAACGGAATTACCATGTTATTTGTCCGCTTTATTATTGCACTTAATTGTATATCTATTTTATCATATTTTCTAGTTATTTAGGTATTTTTTTTTGTGTAAATCGGGCATCCTCCACGCACGCAACTGCGAAGACTAATCTCTCGAACCTTGTGGTGGGCAGAAAACTCTTCCTAAGAGTTTTAACGCGGCTGCATGCTCAAAGCTGGATTCGAACCCAAACATTGGTTAAACTAGAAGAGACCCATGTTATCTTATCTAAGTGCTCAGGTTTGATACAAAGTTTTACAATTCCTTACCGTTTTGTTTTTATATATGTGGAAACATCATATTTGTATAATATTTATACTATTATTATATACAAATAATCTTATCTCCATGGTATGTGTTCTCTCGAAAAAAGAAAAAAAAACTTCATGGTATTTGTCTCCAAAGGAGGTCAATGGTTCAATATTTGCTACTAACATTTTCCTCCTCCTCTCTAAAATCAACTAACCCTAACATTTATCTATAAAGATTGATGAAATTAATACGAGTCCTATTATATTGATAATGACATTCCATAAAGCCGTAAAATACACATGGTTTTCACCTAATAAAAAAATGAATATTTGAAATAAATGAACATTAGGAAAACATTATTTAACACACATATTTAGACCCTCTCATATTTGAATCATGAGAGGTTGGTCATGTTCAGGGGTGGATGCTTTCACTTGCAAGGGTGGCTATGGCTACCCAAAGAGAAAAACAATTATTGAATAAGTAAGCATATATATATATATAGTTAGTTAGTTAGTTAGTTACTCTAAGTTTAATTTTAGATGGAATAACTTTTTGTTTGATTTTATTTATTTTTCGATCGAAATTTAGATTATTTGATTTGTCTTCTAAAAATCGGAGGGTTAACACCCAAAAAAGAATAATAATATTCTTTAATTTAACAAGAAAAATATGAGAACAAAAATCTATTACAGTTAGTCAAACATATTTCATACAAGCGCACCCCACCCTATTTTTTTGTATTATTAATTTATTAGTAAATTGGGAAAAAGAAAAAAAAACGATGTTTTATTAACCCTTTATTATTGTAAAAAAAACAAAAAAATTAACCCTTTGAATACGTTTATTTTTTGGGATAGCTTAAAAATAAGTAATTAGTAAATTATAATTCATTCTTGTTGCTTTAAGTGTAGTTTATAAAGTACATTTTATATAAGAAATAGTTGTTGTGATTTTTTTGTTTATTGGTAAAATTTACTATTAATTTTAAAAAACATTTTATTTTACTATATATGTGGCCACCTCATGAAAAAATTTCTAGCTTCGCCGCTGGTTATGTTGAAGATCTAACCATTCAAATTTACTAAGTTAGAGAATGTATTTCGAGCATTATTCTTTCCAACACACTATCTGTAGTGCAATTTTTTTTTTTGGTACATGTAGTGCAAATTTTTTATATTGATACAAATATTTATAATTCATAATAATCAATTTTCAAGCGGACGAAAAAAAAGTTAATGGATTTCACAACTATAACATTATTTAATTTTTTTAGGGGAAACTATAACATTATTTATTAAAAATTGTAATAATCTTATTATTATTATGATAATAATAGTAGTAATAATAATAATCTATAACTATTAAATAAGAAGATTTTAAGTATGGTCTTAAAAAAATTATAATCATTTGATAAGTATGGTCTTCTTTTGTAGAAAAAAAAAGATAAGTGTGGTCTTCTAATAATAATAATAAAGAATAGAAATTGAAATAAGAATAAAGAAATATACTATCCTTAAAAAAAATAGAAAACTATACTCATGATTGGCTTAATATTTTTTGGTTTTAGAAAGTTAATCATCATACCTCGATTATTTATGTATATTCAAAAAATTCTACCTTGACTGTAACGTGAAGATGCATGCACCATTGGTTTTATTATTTATTTATCTTTTTACGTAAAATGCACCATTAGTTGTGAATTGTGATATACACATCTGGTTTTTGATTGTGTGAAATTAATTGCATTGACTTGGATATTGGTATTTTGTTCAAAAATGATAATTACTTACAACATATAGTGTCATCAATATTCTTTCTATTTGGTCTTTCCTTCATTGTTAAAGTTTTCTGAAATTTCTTCTTGCAAAATTGGCATATGCAAGTTTAAATATAAAATAAAAAGAGTTGTTTCTTTTAGAGGAATAAAAAGATTTAGTTATCAAAATAATTATAATTATTGAAATGTGTTTGTGTGTAGAGACAATACTCTTGATTGATTCAACTTCATTCTCGCGGGTTTCATGAAAACGTGATGAAGCAAATATTGGAATTGCATCATTGGCTCAATATTTGCAGTACTTGATATTTACACTTGTTTTCTCCTTAATCTTTCATATAAGACAAGTCTTTGTTGTCTTTGTTCTAGACAATTTTCTGGGTCCAATGGCACAAAAGATTGCGAAATATCACATTGTGCACCGCAAGATGGAACCTTACTTAAGGGTGATAAATGTTAACGATCTATAGCTTATAGCTTATAGAGGGATTCAATGGGCGGGTTGATGATACAAGATTAAGTTTGGAGCAAGATTTGTGGGTTCATAAGCCTAAATTTAAAGAAAAATGTAGAAAGATAATACTTAAATTTTTTCTTTTTACTAAAATCTTGAAAATGATGTAAATATTTTGTGCGTGCGCTTAAGTGATTAATATATGTAGTTGTGACCAACTAAAAATTATTCTTAAGTTTGTCCCTTATTCTAGTTTAGGATTTGAAAGAGTTTGTAAAAATAATTGTTTGATGATATTTTTTTTTATGATATGCAATCAATACTTTATATAATTTGAATAAGTTTTTGTGATATTCAATCAAATTTTTTTACAACTTATAACAAGTGTTATGGTATTTCCACACCACATGTGCGCAACACAAGTATAGAAGAGAATCGTTGGATGAAGCCGGCACTTGGCAGGTATAAATGCAACATTGATGCATCCTTATCCACTTCTCTTAACATGGTTGGATTGGGCATGTGTCTTAAAGATGATGATGGTGCATTTGTTCTTGCAAGAACGGATTGGTTTGCCCCTCTTTGTGATGTAGAGGTGGGAGAGGCGGTTGGTTTGCATACAACATTGGATTGAATCTTTAGTCAACAATTTGATAATGTCGATTTTGTACTTGATTGTAAAAGAGTTGTTGATTGTGTCAATTATAGTTTAGATGATAGCAGCAAATTTGGGTGTATTATTATTGCTTGTAAACAACTGCTAGAGGATAGATTTCAGAACTCTCATGTTGAGTTCAATAGGAAGCAAACAAATAAGGTAGCTCACGAGTTAATTCAAACAGCCCTGTCTAATCCTAGCCCCCATGTTATTGATGATGTACCTACATGTATTTAGCAAATGAAATGCAATGAGTTTATTCCTTAAAAAAAAAAAAAGTGTTATGGTATTGGTATTTAAAAACTTTCAAATTTTGATTGATTGTATTCAAAAACTTTTTTTTAGACTTACACCGAATGTCTAAGCAAAACCCCTATTTTTCTCTTATTTTTACCTCTTTCAATACCATTACTTTGACTACCACGGGAACTTAGTGATATTTTTTCTTTTTTTAGTAGAAAAGATAATACATGCGTCTCCATGATTATGGTCATGATGCCGCTTTAAGCTAGGGTCCAAACACCACTAAACGATCAACACCCAGAGGGCAAGATTTAGTATGCTTTCCTAAAAAAATAAATTTAGTGCGCTCACATCTCTGAGGAGTAGATTCACTCACCATGCGTTTAGGGCACGACGTCGTCCCAAAGTTCACTGATAAAACTAAAACTAAGCAAATTGGATTAAAAATATTTAAAAGTAAAATATAAGAAAATTGATTGAATTGTAAAAAAGAAAATGATTGAATTCAAGTAATTAATAAGCTTTAATTGAAAAAAATTGTTCAAGAAAATCAAAGTTTGAATAATTTTAATTTTTTTTTTTGAGAAAACTAATCATAATAATCTTAACCAACTTTGCTTATGATTAGGCCAAACTTCATGTTAAAAACTCTTTTCGGTAGGGTTAAGGGAAAAAAAAGATATATTTGTCCTTCTTTTCCAACTTTGAGTGTCATGTTATAATAACTCGACGTGTGTTATAAAAGTGAACATATAAAACATTCACACACACAAAAAAAAACATATATAAAACTACTAGGAGTAGTTGATTAGTGTTGCTTTGCAAATTCAATCACCTCGTTGTTATTTCGTTCAAAAAAAACCGAACCAGCCAGGTTCTCTTTCTTTCTCCTTCTACGTTAACATCTTTTATTGCACAAACTTCTCCCAATATCTTCACCCATTTATTTACCTATTTATTTTTGTTATTAACTTATTATAGTCTTTGATGCTTATTACCCTTTCAAAAAATACCTTAGAGCATTTAACCAACGTTTCTATCAATCACTTGCCCCTCAAAGGTTAACAAAATATTCTTTCATTCACCTTTCTCTCTTATCAACAACCCTTAACTTGTTCAACAAACGTGCTTCTGTTATTGTATATATATGTGTGTGACAATAACATAGATTTATAGGGACAAACATGTATACTCTCAATATTTCGATTGATTGTTATCCACGAATGTGCATGTTTGTTATATCTTCTGTTTTCCACGATTTATTTTAATCTTAATTTATTAACATGTTTTAGTTGATTCATACAAGTTTTTTTTTTTTTTTTTTTTTTTTTTTTTTTCCCTTGTTTTTTGTTTTTTTTTTTTATTTTTTTTTTTTTTTTTTACTTTATATGTTTTCCCTTGATCGTGGTCATTGTATTGTGCCCTTATGAAGCTGTGTTAAGAATGGTGTCTTTGAGAAAAAATTAACAATTTTTAGTTTATTGACAAAGAAAATTAATAGTTTTTTATGTGAGTGATTTATAGATTTGTTATGAGTATTTACTTATCTAGTTTTGTTTTCCTATTTTTCTTGGCAGATGGTGTTCTTTAAGCAGAATTATAATGATATTTTCATGGATCACACATCCTATGAAGGCATTGAGTCGAGTCCTCGAGTAGGTCCGGAATACCAGGCGGAAATTCCTTCCATGATTAAGAAATCAGAGAAGCTCCCACTTCAAATGAATCCTGCTGATTCAGAAGATTTTCATGATAAATCACGCTCCTATGCAATTGGTTTACCCATGTCAGAAACATGGAGCGATGCCGATACAAAATGTTTTCTACTTAGTTTGTATATTTTTGGGAAGAATTTTACTAAGATAAAAAGATTCATCGAGAACAAAGGGATGGGGGAAATACTTTCATTTTACTATGGAAAGTTTTACAAAACTGATGGATATCGTAGATGGTCGGAGTGCATGAAGTTAAAAGGGAGAAAATGCATGATTGGGAAGAAACTTTTTACCGGACCAAGGCAAAATGAACTATTATCTCGCTTGATTCCTCATGTATCTGAAGAATCTCAAGATTCTTTGTTACAGGTATTCAACTGTGCCATCCCATCCTCTCTGTTGTTAATGAACTTCATATGTATATTCCAGATGCCTAGGGATGGCTTAGTCTTCATGACTGCATTATGTGCTTTCCAAATTTGGTTCATTCTCCCATGTACCTTTTCTGATTGTCTTCTTTGCTTCTCACATGATAGAAAAACCCTTTTAAATATAGCCTTCTTTAACTTCCTTCTTGAAGTGCCATGATATTACTTGACAATAATAATTTTGCTTAACTATAATCTGGTTTGTTTGGTGAACTACATAATGATTGATTGTTTAGTCAAGAAAAAAATGTATGATGATTATTTGTCCATATTTTATGGATTTATTGAACTTCATATCTTTTGGAAGTGTACCTTTCATTTCAGAGCTTCATATGATGCTTAGAGTGTTTCTCCTAGTCCATTTGAAGTTACTGAACGAAAGTCTGACTAGTTTATTAAGCATCTTATTTCTTTATTACATGCTATGTGCTTTTGATTGTGCCAATGGTAGTTACAATGGAGTAGCTAATTGAATTATCATTTGATTGTAACATACAACATTTACTTGAACATCTATGCCCGTATCAGTACGTTTTTTCTTTATATATATAATTTGTTTCGGTCCTTACTTTGCTTGTATTTGTTATACTCAGGTTTCTAAGTCATATGTGGAGGGTAGAACTTCTCTAGAAAAATACATATCTTCTTTGAAGTCAATTGTTGGACTTGGCGTTCTTGTGGAAGAAGTAGGTATTGGTAAGGAGAAGGGAGACCTTACGAGGCTTGGTGTCGAACCTGGGAAGAACAGTCCAACGTTTTCAGCACCAACTTGCAAAGCTTTGCCTTCTCTTGGACCGAGTGATATATTACAATCTTTGACAGGAGGATTTCGGCTGAGCAAAACCAAAAGTAATGAACTCTTCTGGGAAGCTGTTTGGCCGCGCTTATTAGCAAGAGGATGGCACTCTGAGCAAACAAAGTATCGAGGATGTGTTACCTCCGATGATTATCTGGTTTTTCTTATTCCCGGTGTTAAGAAGTTTTCAAGGAGAAAACTAGTGAAAGGTGGCCATTATTTTGATTCAGTTAGCGATGTTTTGAAAAAAGTAGTAGCTGAACCGAATATTCTCGTCCTCAAAGAAGAAGCAGCTCAAGTCGGTAGCTGCAATGACGAAGAGCTAGAAAAGGGATCAAATGGACATGATTTATCTGACTATCATCGCCAATGTTACCTCAAGCCTCGATCTTCTACTTGCAGTAAAGATCACATCAAATTCATGGTTACTGATGCCAGTTTGGTGCATGACGGAAAGCCATCTGATCTAAGGGAATCGAAATATGTGCCTATTAATTCAGTGAGTAAAGTTGATGTAGATTCTGCTGGTAAAAAATATAAAGGGCACAAATATATGAGGAAAGTAAACCATAGCAAGGATATGTCTAAAAGCATTAAACAGAATTCGACAAAGTTGACAGTTAACCAAAAAAATTGTGGCTCAGTTAGTCATCAGCAGAATGGAAGTTCAACTGGTTCTTCAGCAAACAGAAATGTGGAAGAGAATAATAAAAAAAACCTTCACAATGACAGTTATCAATGCATGAGTGTCTCTTGTGTTAAAATCGAGAAATGCGAGTCTTCCAGCAATAACGTACCGCAGATTCCTTCGAATTCTGAAAATAGAAAAATGATGGCAATGGTGGAAGAAGGCGAGCAGGGTCTAAAGGCAAAGGATCCATGTCTAGCATCTGTTACTGAAGAAATAGTTGAGGAGCCTCATAGAACTCCTTGTGATGTTGGTTCGTTGGATCAACAGCCTGATATAAATCCGAGGAGACAGAGCAATAGAAAAAGACCATTGACAGTTAGAGCATTGGAATATATAGCAAATGAATTCTTGCATGTGCCAAAGAGGCAAAAAAGGAAAGACATCCAGACACACCAAGATCATCTTAATCCTTGCTGCAAGGATTGTAAAAGAGGCAAAACAATGCTGCCTCATCACTGTTCAGATCATGGTACTGCAGTTTTAGCATAGGAAGAAAAGCATTTGAATGGAGGTGGTGGTGGTGGTAGCTACATATTTGCAAGCTACTTGGTTAAGTTAAAGAGTAGAGGTCAATAGTGGTAATTTTTTAAGCTACCTGCCTATCTGTCATCATGGAGTTTCTGACTGTTGTAAACAAATAGGCTTTGAATGTATTGATGCTTCTCTTGCTTTACTTGCAAATTGTGTTCTAAGGCTGCCAAATGACTAGACATACTGTACAAATTTTTTTGGATAATTTTGATTTTCAAAATTTCTTTTTCTCTTGATATGTTTTTACTTTATTTAATAAATCAAAATGTTGTCCATGTGGATCAATGTTAGAAATTTTGTAATGTGTTGGTTTTCCATTCATTTATACAATATTGATTGAATTATATTTTGACCGGTACCGGAATACTGAACATCACATGGTGAGTGAGCTTGAATAGTGTAGCTTATGATAGAAGAGATCCATGATAGATAGAACCATTGTAATATGGTTTGATATCTTATAACTATTAACGAAATAATTGGTAGAATCATTGTAACCCGACATAGAAGGGCAAGTCTCCTCTTCATGTTCCTTGTAATGAAATCGCATCTACTCCATTTAGAGTTAGAAAAAAATTCACATCAAATAACCAAAGTAATCATTCGAGACATTGAAGAGATAATAATTTCCATCCATTCTTATTTTATCATTATATGTATGTTTGGATAAACAACTTAAACTGCGAACTCAATGAATTAGCAATGAAGATTGGTAAATATTTGAATGATTACATTAGATATGAGAAAAAGGGAAACAAAGAGAAATATAATCTGAATATGCCTTATGGGTATTCTTTGATAAAAATATATATTACAATTATATGGGAAAGATGAGCCTAATGTATATATACTATGAGAATCCAAACTAACTTTCCTAAATATAAGAAGGACACTAACAAACTATCTAACAAAATTATAAACCAAAAATAGTACAACTAAATAGATTATTCTAAACAAAACCTACAAAGTAATTAATTATATTTATTACTCCCCCCACAAGCTGGAGGATGCACATTGATGAGACCAAGCTTGGAAATCAAATGGAGAAATGCTAGTTTTGCTAGAGGTTTTGTTAGCAGATCAGCAATCTCGGCAGCAGAAGAAGTAAGAAATAATTTGATGGTTCCTAGTTCCAGTTTTTCTCTTATGATGTGGCAATCAATTTTGATGTGTTTTGTCAGCTCATGGAAGGTGGGATTATGAGCTAGATACACCGCAATTTGGTTAGCACAATATATAGAAGTTGGCTTAGGAAAAGAAATGTTTAGATCGTTGAAATTGTAATGTAACCATTGAATATCACAAGCGAGGCTAGCCAAAACACTATTTTCCGTTTCTGAACTGGATCTCGACTGCAAATCGTTTAACTGGCCTAGTAGGACATGTAGCCCAATCACTATCTGTAAAACCAGAAAGACATAAATCAGAATTGGAAGGGTAAAGTAAGCATTGAGCAGGGCAGGATTTCAAATATCGTAGGATGCGAGTTGCGAACTGAAAATGCACATGTCTATGTTTAAAAACGTGTTGACTTAACAGTTTAAGAGTATCATTTCTTTGATTCAATATAATACCAGAAGAAAATCTAGCAACTTCACACCAAGAAAATATCTGAGTTGTCCTAAACCTTTAGTCTTGAATTTATCATGAAGGAAAGACTTAACCTGTTGGATCTCATTAAAATCGTTGCCTATAAGCACTAAATCATCCACATAGATTATCAAGGCAGTAAAGTGATTTTCACATTTCTTAGTAAAAAGGGAATAATCAACAATAGAATGAGAATATCCAAGAGAAATAAGAGAATCAGAAAGTTTAGAATAGAATAGTCTGCTAGCTTGTTTAAGTCTATAAATAGATTTATTAAGCTTGCAAACTTTGGTTGAACTAGATGAGGAATTAGGAAGTTTATATCCATGAGGAATTGCCATAGAAACTTCCTCATTCAAGTCACCATGCAAAAAGGTATTATTAACATCTAGTAGTGTTCTTATAGTGGTTAATTTTGCAACTAGTGAAAAAGTGTAAGTAATCAACTCTTCCAGTTGAGTATAACCTTTGGTCACTAAGCCTTGTTTCTTTCAATGGTAACATCTGCATGATACTTAACTTTGTACATCCATTGGCAACCAATAGGAGTGTTACCATGTCGGAGGTCAACAATGGACCAAGTGTGAGTGGAATCAAGAGCTTGACCAAATGTGCTTGGTTCAGTGATAGAGGAAATGTTAAGACAAAAAAATCATATGAACCAATACATTTGTCATGTGAAAAAATAGAAGACAAAGGAAACTCAAACAGATGAAGTCTAGGGAGGAGGTTGTTGAAACTTGAGTGGATCATAATGAAAATATTCCAGATAGGAAGGTCTCTGTGTTATCCTAGTCGATTTTCTAATAGTTTAAGAAGGATTATTATCATGAGAATCTGGATAAATAGAAGGAATTCCAGGTGAAGGAGGGGTATAAGGTGTAGGATGATGCTAAAGGCCAGGAACAAAATCAATAGGTTCAAGATCAGTGAAATCCATATGAATTTGAGGCATGAGTGCAATTGGATAATGATAATGACCTTTGCAAAAAGGGAAAATGTGTTCAAAGAAATCTACATTTCTGAAAACAAAGAATTATTTAGTTAACAAGTCATATAAATGATAACCCTTAGTACCTTGTCTATATCCTAAAAATATTGATTTTCTAGAACAAGCATCAAACTTAGTTCTATGAATATTTATAGTAGAGGCATAAGTAAGGCAACTAAAATAATTTAAAATGAAGAAAAGTAGGAGGTTGATTATGTAATAAAAAATAAGGGGTTTTGTTGTGAATAATAGGAGATGGTAATCTATTGATCTAACCACATTAAGAATGTTTTGGTATTTTCTCTCAACAATGCCATTTTATTGAGGACATTCAACACACATTCTTTGATAAATAATGCCCTTAGAATTGTCAAAGTCATGCATAAAAATTCACACCATTGTCGGGTTCTTAGACATTTTAATTTAGTAGAAAATTGTGTTTCAATATAAGAACGAAAATCAACCAAGTGACCTCTGGTTTCATTTTTGTTGATGTGGATTATCTCATTATCCAACTTCTTTTTTTTCTCGATGTGGATTATATTTAATTTTAAAAATAAAATATTTTGAATAATAAAAAATATATAAAAATTTGAAATGATAACTGCTAATGTGGATCATACACGTCATCATTTAATGATTTTTTTTTAATTCTAACTCCTCTATTTCAAAACCTTCTTTGATAAGTTTGGCATGTTCGCATTGCTCACACCCCTAAAGAAAGAAAGAAAAAATAGTTGTACAAAGTTCATAGCTAAGTTATGAACTTCTTCTAGTATTGATCTCGCGGTCCACCAATCCTCTCCAACCGGCATCATAGACCTTTTCTCCATAGACTCTTGAAACCCCGTTCTTTTTGTTTTGTTTTCCTTTCTCTTTAGCTTTCCAACCAAAAACTAGATAAATATGACGATATATATATTTATAAACTAAAAGATCAAATTGATCGGTTTAAAAGTTAAGGACAAAGTGAAGTAATTAAGTTAAAAGGATGAAAGGTACATCTAATATACTAAACGGTACCGGATAAAACAACAAAAGACAAAACAACATAACACAAAAACACAAAGTAAAACCGCACATGACAAACTTTTACAAATGAAACATTAAACTAGATACAAAAGGCATTTGAAGTTTGGAACATAAGGACTTGCTTATTTAAATCCAAAAATCACGACGTCAACACAATACAATACAAGTCGAGTGTGATTGTGAGAAAGTTAACAGGCAGCAATTCATTCATTCATCGCAGCTTCACAAAACCCAACCAGGTTGGTTCTCTTTTTCTTGCACAATCATCATCTCCCATTTATTTATTTCACTTATTTTTGTTATTTATTAGTATTATGTATACTTACTTGGTCTTGATGTTTATTACCCTTTGAAAAAATAACTTAGAGCATTTAACTTTCTATCACTTGCTCTTCGAAGGTTAGCAACCAACAACCCTTCTGTTATGCTTTGCGTGTGATAATAACATAAATACTTTCATTATTTCGTGCTTAATTTTCTACACTGTCTTTGTTTGTTTGTTTGTTTGTTTGTTATATCTTATGGTTTTCACGATTGATTTTTCTCTTCATTTCATTACACTTTTTAGTTGTTTTTATTATGTATTAATCTGCTACAGTTTTGATTCTGGGGTTCATTTTCTTGTTTGTTGCTAATCAAAATTCTTCAATGTTTTCCCTTGCTCATTGCATGGTGTATTCATTTTGAAGCTGTGTCAATAAATAATGGCGTCTTTGAGCAAAAAAAGTTGACATTTTTTGGTTTATTGACAAGGGAGCATAATAGCTTTTATGTGAGTGATTTCATTTAGGTAACCATGTTGAGGTGGGGTTTTTCATGTTTATCGTTTTTTCGTAACCATTTAGAAAACAAAGTAACAATTCTATAGGGATAGTTGGATACTCATAGTTTTGAAATCTGAATTCTTTCATTAAGTGGTATGATGCTTTTGAAAAACCAGTGGCCTGGTTAATATGAATGGTTGGTGAGTAACACAGTATATTACTTTTATGCCTCGTTACAATTGATACTTCAAGTATGCTCTTGATGATGTTATCTAATCTACATTTCCTTTATAACATTTTTTCTTAAGCCATGATTTGACTCTTTAGTTATCTGGTTTTGTTTTACTATATTTCTTTGCAGATGGTGTCCTTTAACCAGAATTATAATGATATTTTCATGGACCATGCGTCTGATGGAGACCCTGAATTCAGTCCTCGAATAGGTCATGCATACCAGGCGGAAATTCCTTCTGTGATTGCAAAATCAGACCGGCTTTTACTTCGAATGAATCCTGCTGATTCAGAAGATGTTCACGATAAATCACTCTCCTTTGCAATTGATTTACCCATCTCAGACACATGGAGTGATGCTGATACAAATAGTTTTGTACTAGGTTTGTTTATTTTTGGGAAGAATTTTACTCAGATAAAACGATTCATCGAGAACAAAGGGATGGCGGAAATACTTTCATTTTACTATGGAAATTTTTACAAAACTGATGGATATCGTAGATGGTCGAAGTGCAGGAAGAAAAAAGGGAGACAATGTATGATAGGACATAACCTTTTTGCCGGACTGAGGCAACACGAACTATTGTCTCGTTTGATTCCTCATGTCTCTGAAGAATCTCAAGATACTCTCTCACAGGTATTCAACCATGTCTACTCATCTCCATCTCCTCTATTGATAATGAACTGCGTAAGTATACTCAATTTGTCTGACAGATTGGCTTAGCCTATATGACTGCATTTAGTGGTTTCACATTTTCTTTCATTCTGACATTTCTCTCTTAAGATATTGTATCTAATGTGAATTCCTTTGCAAGTTGTAACATTGATTTTCCCTGTAATTTTAAATATAGCCTTCTTTAACTTCCTTCTCGAAGTGTGGTAATATTTCATGATATTAATAATTTTGTTTTAACTGTAATCTAGTTTATGTGGTGCACTACATGTATAATGATAATCTGTCCATATATTGCAGATTTTTTAACCACGTAAAAGAATAAAAGTCACTAGGATTAAGGGACTAAATATCTTTTGGAAATGCCTTCTGTTTATGAGCTTCAAACAATGTTTAGATTATTTCTCCTAGTCAATTCGATGTTACAAACTGAAAGCTTCACTAGTTTATGGAACATCTTATTTTTTTAATTTTACATACTTTGTGCATTTGATAGTTACAATGTAATTACGATGGAGTAACCGAGCGGATTATCATTTTACTGCGACATACCATAATTATTTGAAGTTCTATGGCCATACCGGTACCTTTTTTCTTTAAATCACTCCAGTTATAGATATCGTTTGTTTCAGTCCTCACTTTGCTTAATTTATACACAGATTTCAAAGTTATTTATGGAGGGCAGAACTTCTCTAGAAGAGTTCATATCTTCTTTGAAGTCTACTGTTGGACTTAGCATTCTTGTGGAAGCAGTAGGTATTGGTAAGGAGAAGGGAGACCTTACTAGGCTTGGCATGGAACCTGGGAAGAACATTCAGGCATTTCCGGCACCAACTTGCAAAGCTTTGTCTTCTCTTGGACCTAATGAGATAATTCAATATTTGACAGGATTTCGTCTGAGCAAAACCAAAAGTAATGATCTCTTCTGGGAGGCAGTCTGGCCCCGCTTACTGGCAAGAGGTTGGCACTCTGAGCAACCAAAGTATCGAGGCTATGTTACTTCCAATGATTATCTGGTTTTTCTTATTCCCGGTGTTGAGAAGTTTTCAAGGAGAAAACTTGTGAAAGGTGACCATTACTTTGATTCTGTTAGTGATGTCTTGAAAAAAGTAGTTGCTGAACCGAATATTCTCGTGCTTAAAGAAGAAGAAGAAGAAGAGGCCAAAGTTGGTAGCTGCAATGAGGAAGAACCAGAAAATGGATCAAATAAAGATGATTTGTCTGACGATCATCGCCAATGTTACCTCAAGCCCCGATCTTCTACTTACAGTAAAGATCATATCAAATTCATGGTTATTGATACCAGTTTGGTGCCTGGCGGAAAGTCATCTGCTTTAAGGGAATTGAAATCTGTGCCTAAAGTTGAGGTAGATGTTGGTTGTAAAAAATATAAGGGGCATAAATATACAAGGAAGGTAAAGCATAGCAAGGATGTGCTTGAAAACATTAAACAGAAGTCGACAAAGTTAACAGTAATTGATACCAATAGACTTCCTGAAGGAAAACTATTGAAGCTGAAAGTGAAACAATTGAAATATCTGCCAGTTGAATTAGAAGATGCTTCTACGATGATTACTGGTCTTCTGAGAGAAAGTAAGGGTGGCTCTTCAATTGATGATTCACCGTGGAAGGTGGAAGCTAAGAGGCTGGTATGTGACAAAAAGAATATCAATAAAACTGACGGGTGCAGAGGTGTATCTAACAGTGGTGCTACCAATAAAAAATCACATGATAATCTTGATAATAATCAATTGACGAGGATCACAAAACATCAATTCAATCGGAGAGTAAGATCAGGTGCAGCCGTTCATATTAAACGGAGGAAATTGACTGCTTGTGTCAAATCAGAGAAAAGCCGCATTGTTGATAATTCTTCAGGATGTTTAGGATTCTCTCGCTCTTCTAGCTTTCGAGATGCAAACCAAATTGTTTGTGGTCCAGTTAGTCATCAGCAGAATGAAAATTCAACTTCTTCAGCAGACAGAAGTGTGGAAGAGGATGACAGAAAAATCATTATCAACGACAGCTATCAACGCACGAGCGTTTCTTGTGCTAAAGTTGAAAAAACTGAATCTTTCACCTTCAACATACCTCAGGTACGATCGAAGTCTGAAAATAGCAAAACAGTAGCAATGGCAGTTGAAGATGAGCAAGGCCTAATGGCAAAAGATTCATGTCTAACATCTGCTTCTCAGGAAGTAGTTAAGGAGACTTTGAGAATCCCTTGTGATGTTAGTTCTTTGGAACAACAGCCTGATATGAATCCGAGGAGACAGAGCTCTAGAAACCGACCATTAACAGTTAGAGCATTGGAATGTATAGCAAATGAATTCCTGCATGTGCCAAAGAGACAGAAAAAGAAAGACGTCCAGACACACCAAGATCCTTTCAATCCTTGCCGCAAGGCTCGTACATGAGGCAAAATATGCTGCATTGTTGTTTTTCAGATCATGGGACTGCAGTTTTAGCGCAAGAAGAAAAACATTTGAATGGAGATGGTAGTGTTAGCTAGATATTTGCAAGCCAATTGGTTAAGTTAAAGAGTAGAGATCAATAGTTATTATTTTTTAAGATACATGCCTATCTGTCATCATGGAGTTTCTGACCTTTGGAAAAAAATGGTTTTAGAATGTGCTGATGGTTCTCCTACCTGACTTTAAATTGT
>Ga0099826_10000905_pt1 | contig 16288 bp, 11 predicted proteins | sample Mtrugardesep15_FD_76830 | JGI IMG/M metagenome (GOLD analysis project Ga0099826, IMG submission 76830) | Root nodule microbial communities of legume samples collected from California, USA - M. trunc garden sep15 | ecosystem: Host-associated > Plants > Roots > Nodule | place: USA: California... | reverse complement strand
GCGCTCCCCTATCCATACAAGATATGCATGGTTGACGTTGTTAAATGTTTTCTTTAGTAAATTGAAATTGAAAATGATTTATTCCATGCCTTTGGTACAAAACCAAAACCAATATTTAGTTTTGGTTTGGTTCCTAAAACCACTTCTCTAAAAACTGGTTTTTAAGTGCAATCAGTTCAGATATGGTTCAGAATCACTTCCGAACCGGTTTGAATCTGGTTTGTCGTAAAAACAAGTTTTTTTTAACTAAACCAGTTTTTTGAACTAAACTAGCTCCTAGCTGAAACATCATCAGAGTTCACTTTCTTCAATGTTCACTGATTTACTACCAGCAACTTGAACCTAGAAAAAAACAAAATTAAAATACCCTTAAGCTTCAAAATGGGAACAAACTGAAGCTTTCAAAAAAAGAAGAAAGCAATATAATTAATTCATTCAATTAGAAATTCTGCTAAGATAAAAATTAACAATAGAAAATTGATTCATATCTTGTTTTCCTCCTTTTTCTTTGTTGATGAAAATTGGAACTACCCAAATTGAAAATCAATCAATTCATTTGTTCTTCTTTCACCACTTTCTCTCTCTGTAACTTACACTTCCATTTTCCACTATGAATAGCTGAAGTTCAAACTACCCAAAAACAAGGGGAATAAATAAATTTGATGGAGCAACAAGTGAAAAAAGAAATTGGATGGTTAGCGGTAACGATGGTGCAACGAGAAAGATGAGGAAAGAGAGAACAAAGGAAGAGAATACCAAAACTAAGATAGGTCTATTACCACTCTCAATTCATTCATGCGCCTGTTTCATCCTCATCCTCAAGCTTAGGTATTCTCTCCTTCAAATTTCAAATTTCATTTACTCTCTTATTGTTTTAACCCTACACATTGGATATACTTCAAAAACTTGTGTAATAGACCTATCTTAATATGGTTATGGGTTTGGGCCTCAAACTGGTTATTATACACACCCCTAATTGTGACTTCTTCATGGATGGTTTTTTATATAGAATGAGCATTGAATGATATAATAGCTTTTTTGACTATGGTTCAAAATCCTAGCTTAAAGATTTTATATACGCAGATTTCTTTTGACACGGAAAAAAATAACAAACGTCCTTGATCAGAAAACACAATCGGTAAGTAACCGTGAGAAAAGTTATGGTTCTGTAAAAATAAGTAATGGTAGAAATAAACCATTACCTTCATTTTCACGTACCTAAAGTTTAATGAAAAATTTCCTTAACAAAGCTATTGATAAAATCTTTCAACCAGTAAATGTAACAAATAAATAGCTGCAGGAATTCCAATATCCATCATATATGACTGAGACTATCAATCACAAAAATTTCCGATACACAAGATCTTTACCAATTCTTACTAAAATTACCAAAACTGAGCAATAAAACTAACAGAAATAAAATAATAAAAAGCATAGGATAAATGTTCAGTATCCCAAAATGGAAGATAAATTGTTTCAAAACTGCCACACTAGTCATCAGCAAAAGTAGTCTTTTTCCCTGAAAATGGCAAAATGTGCAAATAATCAGAAAATGAGAGCTGAAACTGAAGCAAAAAAATATGTTTCTAGTCATAGTTCTGCAAGCAGACCATGTATTTATTCAACGTGAAAGCTCGTTAAAAAATTTAAAACAAAATATTAACAATGTTATGTAATCCTTTTAATTGAAAAACTGTATTAAAAAATATCTGAAGCAAAAAAATAATGTTTCTAGTCATAGTTCTGCAGGCAGACCATGTATTTATTCAATGTGAAAGCTCGTTAAAATTTTTAAAACAAATGTTTTAACAATGTTATGTAATCCATTTAATTGAAAAACTGTATCAAAAAATATATTATTGGCAAAGATAATACTATTTTGTGTGAAAGAGGAAAAGGAAATATACCTTCAGAAGCAAAGCTTGGTTTATTGAATCCACCACGACCACCTCTTCCTCCTCGACCCCCTCTACCGCCACTATCCCTTCCACCAAATCGACCTCCTCTTCCACCACTCCTACCACCAAATCCACCGCTTCTTCCACCTCCACCAAATCGACCACCACCACCCCTTCCACCTCCACCTCTACCACCAGAACCTTGACTATCTCTAGGTTTAGCTTCATCCACTGACAACTGATAACCATCAAGTTCACTTTCATGAAGTTCAAGAGCTTTGTTAAAGCCCTCAGAATCTTTGAAGTCCATGTATGCAAATCTGCGAACAATCCTTGAAGTAAGTAAAGTTTTCAATGCAGCATTACGAGAAACAGTGGAATGCCAATGGAATTTTGCAAAGAAACATACCCCTTGGAATAGCCAGTTTCAAAATCTGTTGGGATTGAAGTCCTTGTAACTACCCCACAAGTACCAAAATGCTCCTCCAATTTAGATCTTATCTGAAAATACAAAACAAAGTATGAGGTGTTAGCTACAAACAAATCAAGTCAAGCAAAAATAATCAAATAATAAACAGGAGGGCACACATAATCATTGTGTATGAGCTGAAAGGGGGAAATAAAATCACCTCATCCTCCGTAAGTTTCTTATCAAAACCCCTGACAAATACTGTCTGAGACTGGCCTTTTCCACCACTTTGGGCTGAGTAGTTACTGCAATAATATTAAAAATACAAAGAACAATGGAATCAAAACAGGTAAGGTATAAATGTAATTAAAAGAAAACTTTATTGTATACGGTAATTACCTGTTATTATTAGGAGTAAAAGCACCCCTCTCCCGAGCTAAATCAAGTCGGACAGCACGTTGCAACAGTTCTTGCCCATTCAGTTCAAGAGCCTATTATTAAACATGCAAACAATCATAATTATATAAACATGTATAACACAAGAATCCAGAAAAAAATTACTTGGAAGCAATCAATTAAAGTTTCAATCAAATCTACAAAGATGAAAAGATGCCAAGAGCTTACGCTTTGGGCTGCCTCAGCAGTTGCAAACTCAACATGACCAAATCCTTTAAACTTTCCATCCTCATCCGAAGCAAGACGTACATCAACAACCTCTCCACAATCTTGGAAGAAATTTTCTCTGAATAATTTCACAGTTAGATAAATTATACAAAACAGAATAACCAAAAATCACATGAGTGAGAAACACAATTACATGTCAGATCGATGCACACTGAAGGACAAGTTCCCAACAAATAATGTCTTTGAGCCACTGTTCTCAATTGGTGTAGCTGGGGTATTAGGCTGCAAAGTCAAAAATCAATTCAAATTCATACTTGACTTAAATCTCTTTTACATTTAAGAAAAGTCAGGAATCTTGGATTACTAATTGGTGTAATACAAAACAATCCGGAATTTTCTTGAATATTATTCAAGAAAAAACAATTTTAAAGAAATTTATAGAGTTCGAGGAACTGTTCCTCTTGGATGAAATAATTATCTTCAGCGTAAGGAAAAAAAAAACAGCATGAATCAATTGCTCACAGCTTTTTTCCCAGATTTGACAGCATCAACCATCTCCACGTCCTTGATCTGCTTCAACATGAATATGAATTTTTATCAACAAAAAACACCAAACTAAAATTAAAATCAGAGTTAAGCAAACAGAACAAAGTATATGCTGACCTTTTTCTGAGGTGTTTTCGATGGTTCATCCTCACTCTCCTCCTCACTCTCGTCAGAGTCAGAACTATCATCGCTATCCTTGTCAACATTCATCTTATCCTGTCATTGACGCACATTCCCATTGTATCAATAAATAACACAATAACTGAATAAAAATTATCAATTGATGTACTATTTAATTTATTTAACAAATACCATGTTTATATTTCATTTCAATATAGGTACATGCTACTACATTGGTAGTTATAAAATACAGAAACTTAAGACAATACCTCGTCATCAGACGAATCACTCTCCGATTCACTAACCTCTTTCTTAGCAGCCACTGGTTTCTTCTCTTCGTCAGAGCTGCTATCATCATCTTCATCGTCAGAATCTGAGCTATCTTTCTTACTCTTTTTTGTAGCAGCAGCAGGCTTAGACACAGGCTTTGCATCCTATACAGTGGGGTATAAGTTAGCAATTGAAATGAATACTAGCGTCTTCTACCCTTCTAGTAGAAAGGTAGACATTTAAATATTACTGTTATTAGGGTTATTGTTATATATATTGAGTCAAATCATACAACCAATGAAGGTAACACAAAACACCAACTAATAGTTAGGGGGTCACAAATATTCTATGACTTGCTATGAAAGGTTTAACTCACTTCATCATCATCGGATTCTTCATCAGATTCTTCATCAGAAGAACTAGCAGCTTTCTTTGTGGGTGCACTCACATTTTTAGACGGAACTGCTTTTGCTGCAGGTTTCTGATCCAAGGAAAAAATATATATTTAATGGGCATTTTAAAAAACAGAATAAAGAAGTTGTCAATACAGTGATATAAAATAAGATTTAACGTGCAATTAACATCAAAATGTCCAATACCTTATCTTCTTCATCAGATGATTCATCAGAATCTTCATCGGAAGTAACAGCTTTCTTTGCAGGTACACTCCCATTTTTGGAAGGAACAGCTTTTGCTGCAGGTTTCTGAACCATGAAAAGGGCATTTTAAAAAACCAAACAAAAAGTTGTAAATACAATGATATAAAATTAAGGGTTATTATCAGCATGCAATAAACTTCAAAATGTCCAATACCTCATCTTCATCAGAAGATTCATCATCAGAACCTTCTTCAGAATCTTCTTCAGAACTATCAGCTTTCTTTGCAGGTCCACTCCCATTTTTAGATGGAACAGCTTTAGCTGCGGGTTTCTGACCATAAAAAACATGTAAGTGAGATATAGAGGGAGTTTTAATAAACAGACAAAAAAGTTACCGACACATTGTTTTAGCAAATTAAAGGCATATCATGCAATAAACTTAAGGAAATTATCATCCTGCGATAAACTTCAAAATGTCTATTACCTTGTCTTCATCAGAAGATTCATCAGATGAAGAAGTATCAGCTTTCTTTGCAGCTGCACTCCCATTTTTAGATGGAACAGCTTTAGATACAGGTGTCTGAACCACAAAAAAAGTGAATTATAGAGGGAGTTTTAAAATACAGAACAATAGGTTGTCAACACAATGTCAAAGGAATATCATGCAAACTTCAAGATGTCATTTTAAATTTGCTGTACTCACTTCTTCCTCGTCGGAAGAGGAACCGTCATCAGAGTCAGATTCCTCTGAAGTGGTCTCTGGCTGGGCTTTCTTCACATTCCCATTTTTAGCTGGTGTCTTTTTTGAAGGGGCGGGAGCTTTTGCAACAGGTTTCTGAGCCCACGTAAAATTAACATAACATAAATCAAAAACATAACAATAACCAACAAATACATGATCAGTACACCATTTGAAATGCATTAAAGCATATACAGTGAAATATAATACCTCATCCTCAGATTCATCAGAGGATTCCTCCGAACTACTTTCCTCCTTCTTGACTACCTTCAACGCCTTTTGCTGGGCGGCAACCTCTTCTACCTTTTGCTTCTTTGCACTCACTGCCTTGACTACTTCCTCAGCCTGCCTCTTGCCTGTATCAAAGTCAAAATAAAATAGCCCAGTAGAAAAACCAAAATCAGATCATAAAAAAATCAGAGAAAAAAATTCACTTTAAATAAAATCAGTTCAACCAATCAACAACTCTTTCACATAGCACAACATAATCAACATCAGAACATCAAATAAAATTGGAGGTGAAACAAGCTTCCAGTTTTGGTAAAAATCAGCTTGACCCTAAATAAACATCAGAACAAATCTATAGCACAGAATAATCAACAACAGATCAACTCTATAGCACAGAATAATCAACAACAGATCAACTCTATAGCACAGAATATTCAACAGCAGTACAACTCTATAACATAACAACACAACATAATCAAATCAAAACATTAAAAAAATTGGCGGAGAAACAAGCCCCACTTTTAGTAAAAAAACAGTTTGACCAATCAACAACAATATCATCATTTAACACATCAGACATGTATCAATATTAATCATATACAAGTCTCAATGGACAAAAAAATAATAATCAAAACTATGAATCAAAACTAATAAAAATCAAGTAAAACAAAGTAACAATAATATTTACACAACTCCATGTACCATTAATGGATAAGAGTCATGTAGTACTTAACTTCACGATTCAAAAAACAAAGTTTCAAAAATCAATTAAAAAACTCAATACAAAAAAAAAAATACGTATGACTCGATGAACTATAAAGATTAAAAAAAAAATATGTGTGACTCGATGAACTATAAAGATTAATCAACATTTAAAAGTTAAAGCCAATGAATCAAAACAAATATAAAAATTCAAGTTAAACAGAGTAAAAATATATCTTTAATCAAAATCAACACTTGAAAGCTAAAACCCATGAATCAAAGCTAATAAAATTCAAATTAAACACAGTAAAAATAAATCATTTAAGGAAAAAATCGAACAAGAAAAGTAAAGGCGGTACCTTTCTTTCCAGACTTCACTGGAGAAACAACAACAGGAGCAGCATCAACCTAGAAACACACCAAAGACAGACAAAAATCAGCAAATTACAACGACAAACAACAACAAAACACTAAATTGACAAGAGATTGATGAAAAAGCATACTTTGGTAGCGGATTTCTTGCTTGATTTAGGCATATTGAAAAGAAGTGAAGGATGAGAAATTGGGGGAAGCGGCGGAGGCTATTCAAAACCCTGCGGCTGAGAGAGAGAATTAGGGTTTTGGAAATAGCAGAGAGAGAGAGAGAGAGTGAGGAATTGTGAGAAGAGAGAGCTAGGTTTTATATACGAAAAGAAAGGGGTTAGGGTTTTGGGCTTGAGGTTTCGGCACACAAACAGCACGTGTGAATGATGCTGTGCGTTTTGCTATTATTAGGTTTTCCTGCCAAGATATTTTTCTCTCACATCTCGTCTCGTCTCATCTACCTATTTTTCAATTTCACAAACAAATCTTGTAAAATATTGTGTGTCCTAGCTCAACCGGCAAAAATGTCGAAATTGTTAGCTCGGATGTTATAACTAGAGTTCGAACCCCGATACATCTACTTGTGTGTAAATTTATAATGACTTTGTTATTTCGTCTATATACCAAAAAAAAATATATTGTGTGTTTTATTACATGAAAATTCTCTCAAATTTTATAATAATAAAAATAACCCGAATAATTTCATATTTTTTAAATATTTATAGTCCCCTCAAAACAAAAACAAAAAAATTATAGTTTTTCCCTCAAAAATATTTATAGTTTTATATAAAATCTGAAAAAACATGAGTTTTGGTATAGTATTTTTTTTCTTCTAATTTAAAATTTCCGCTTAAATTTCTCGTTTTACCATTATATTCTTCAATATTAATCTCCTAACTTTATTTTTTAAAATATTTTAAGTATGAAAATAGGGTTGTCCGTACATCAACTTGTTTACGCGATTAATCTCGTAACTTTTTTTAAAAAAAAAATATTTTAAGTATGAAAACAGGGTTGTCCGTACATCAACTTGTTTATGCAATTAAAAGAGATAAAGAAAAAGGATATCAAAGTAGTGATTAATTAAACATAATTCCAACCATAAAGACGATTAGTTCGATATAACCTTACAACATATAGCAAGAAGAAAATATATTTGACAACGAAGTCAATTACTTTAATCTGAGACTTTGAGATGAACACATTCCAAAGTTTTATTCTAAAACCATCATGTCAATCCAAGTGGGTTGTTCGTAAGAAATATTTATGTTTGTCATCATCTAAAAGGGAAATATTGTTAAACTAAGTTCTCTCTTAGAGTTAAAGCAAAAACATAAAGATTCTTTGTATGAAATTCTTTATGTTAACATTAATTTACTTTTAGAATTGACTTTTTGCACTTTAAAACTTATAACTAAACTCATGTGAATCTTCTTACAAACCCCACTTTAAAATTAAGTTAAGTTTATTTGTTGTAGAATGTTTATCAAAAATACTAATTTACGTCAGCATCAAATAGAGGGAGATTGTTTATATCAAATATAGTTAAAGAACAAACCCTTTAAGTTGTAATGAAAACAAGCCATATACAAAGCATATTTGAGAATAGTTAGAATATTCTAACGCGTGTTTGAGTGTTTAAACTATTATGACAAACCCTCGAATTGAATTCTCTGAAGTTCTTTGCACTCCTTTCTTACATGTAGACATCCTTTGACAAAAAAATATTAAATTTGTAAGTTACACTTGTTTAAAGAAAGAAGGTGGATTCAAAGAATAAAAATTAAGAGCAAAATGAACATGTAGATGAAGGGGATTGATGATGACCTCATTCATAATATTTTCTAATTTTTTATTTGATAATGTTTTTAACATGTGGCATGCCACATCATTAAATGATGCCACATGGCATATTAGTGACATTTTTATTCAGCCACACATCGGCAAATTTTGTTGACTAAATTAAGTGAAGGTTAAAATATGAAGAATTCAAAATTATAACGATAAAATATGTGTTTTTGTTTCTTAAATGGGTTATTTCCTTTCGTCCAAATTACATCGGAAAGTTGAGGTACTGACTACTAAATTAAATAAATAAATAATATTTTCAAAAGGATAAGCAGACTAGTTAAACCACGCAACCAAACATAAGATGCTTCAGAAAAATGTGAGAAATCGCAAACAAGATTCTAGAAACACACTAATTTAAATCTACGTTCATTAAATAACATATTTTTTATAGATAAATGTCTTGTCATTATTGTTACATAGAAAGGTGATTTTTTCTATCTTAGTATTTTTAATTAAACTTTTAACAGTAATTTCCCTAAAAAAAAAACGTAATGCTTAATTGTCACCGATAATACCTTGAGAAGGTGACGACAAAATCAGTAGAGAATTTTCTATTAAAGCTTTTTTTAACTATATAATAAGTTCACCTTTTTCAAGTGAAATGTCTAAATTGCATATTTTGAGCATACACTATAATCCTTCCTCCATTATATCAATCGCAGAGTTCTTACTAGTGCATGTTCTATTAAAAGTCTTTGATTTTGTAACAATACTTTGACGTGTTCTTCGTATTCGACATTAAAAAAATAACTATTGGGAAATGATAGTTACCAACAAGATTTAAATATTTTTTAAAGTTATCAAAATCATTATTTACGCATAAATGAATCTGAGCAATATCTTTTAAGAGAAAAAAAGACTTCAGCATGCCGAGAAACCGAAAAATTAAGTGTGACATAAGAAGCTAAAATAACATTGTTTACTTGTTCATGGACATCCACAAAACATGTGATTAATATATTATGAAAAACTAATAAGATTTTGGTATACAATTTTGTTCTCGTTCTATTTAAAACACGGTTCTATGATGGAAGTCAATTTTTCCAACATGATCAACAAAAACGCTATGCTCACTTGATCTCCAATTAGCATGCACACGAAACTATGAAAACATGTTGCCAAATTTTAAATCTAGATATTGATGTTCATGTGATTTGTTCATTGTCGTGTAAAGAAAGTTTATATTTTCATAAATGGTGGCCCTCGGTGCGGTTTCGCTCAAGGCCCATAGTTAAGGGACATTTTTTTTTTCCAGTAAATAACATATATAAATTTTTGAATAGGCGTCAATTTTTCTTTTTTATATAAAACGTCAACTTGTTTCTAAAATAGTATATATAAAAGGTATTAAATTTTTGTTTTAGTATTAGTAAGATACATGTGAGTTTGCACGTATGAATTTTAGTTTTGCGCATGTGTACAAAAAGGTGAAAGACAGGAAAGAAGAAAATTTAAAAGAACACGTAAAGATAAACAAGAAATCAAAAATCTAATTTATGTTTTTTGAGGGAAATGATTTATGCAACTGATTATTAAAAAGAATAGTTGTTTGATAGTTAATAATTACATTGATACTAAAATGCAATAAAAGTTAGAATTTATAATTATTTTGTATTTTTAACCGGCATACATGGTATACATTATCACAAGACATGTATGACTCTAAGATCATATTTAATACATGATGAATTAGGGAGAATGAATTCAAAACTTATGCATGTAGTTGGTTGGTGATGTTTTTTGTGATAGACATGTTCGTAGTTGATCGATGGTTTATTTGTGATTGATTCTAATATACATTTTTAATACATTTTTTTTTTAGTAAATACATATTTGATACATAAAAATAAGAGAAAACCAATTATGTATATTTTCTTATTACAAAATTCAATTGTTTATGATTTATCAAACATTCAAAATTAAATTTTTAATTTAAATTTAATCATATATTATTTATGTTTTCATCATTTCTTTAATTAATGTTTGGAACACTTAAAATACCAACTTAGAAGTAAATTATAAATCTTCGATTTAGTTTAAATTTAGTTATTCGTTAAGATTATACAAAATTGATATTTAATTAGAACAATATTTGATATGTTTTACTTACTTCAGTTTCCTATTAAAATTCACTTGCACATAATTAGTTTCACTTGCACTTAATTAGTTTCAAGGATATAATTATGATAAATGTCATTGTAATCCAACATAGGGAAAGGTACCCTGATGAGTGTTGGTCTCCTTCGTTTTAGAGTGATGGTGGTGCTCTCACAAGTGGTGTTCTCATAGGTGGTGAAATTGGCGGCAGTCCTCTAACTGGTGGTGACCGTGGACCAAAACCATAAAGGTAGACAACTGTTCCCCTTAGTCCATAAGATTTTCCCTGCAAAATTCAAAATAAAATTCTTTAATTCAAACCCTAAAGCAAGACACTTGGCAAAATAGCCGGTCAATTTTGGTGTTGAACCTCTTCACTATTTTCACCTGGCAATTAAACCCCGCCTAATTATTTTTTATTAGTAATTACTAAATTTTGCAAGTGTACCAAACCTGTTTCAAGTAACAAAGTAGTAAGTAAATTGTCTTCGCAAGAATTTTCGTTTCAACTGGGCAACTAGCTAAACTTATTAAAATAACAAATAAAAAAATTAAATTGGGGACATTTGAGTTGAATGTCGAAAAGTAAAAGGTTTGATTGCAGGTTTTCGAGGCAATTAGGATTCTTATAATCCACCTCTATTTCCTTGTTAGATTAATCGAAACAACTATCAATTGTGAGATAAAGTTTATATTCAAGTGATTAGTTCGGTGGGATCTAACGTCCCTCCAGATATCAAGTCACACTCCTTAATTGCCTTAAAAGTCATACGTGTTGTACAAGATATGAGGTTGTCAATCCTACGTGAATCTATCTGGTTAGATAGTTATCAAGGCAGAGACTTACTCTTTCACATGTAATTGAAACATAAACATGATAGAAATTCATAAATTATCATATAGACGAACAACTTTTACCTAGGATTTTTAAATTTTACCACATACACTAACTTGTCGTTGGTAGATTAATCGAATAGGCCTAACCCTATCCTACTGAGGAAGAAAGAATACAGTTTATATGCAACGTTTGAAAAATAGACCAGAATAACCTTTATAGCCTGTTCATGTATTCAATCAAAACAACTAAGGTCCCGTTTGGCTTGCCTTTTTATTGATTTATTTTCCCAGGGCCAAACAACATTTATATCAAGCTCCTCTATTAAAAAGTGATTTTTTTTTTTTATAAAGAAAAATAAGAAAATAGAACTTATGAAATAAGGTGTGAGACTTACTTCTACCAGACACGCATAACTTGGTTTCACTGCTCCACTATTCGAATCCTAATGAGCATGGCAGCACCTGAGGCCACTAGGGAAAATAGAACTCTTCACACACCTGAGGTGCATGGCAACACACCCAGTCTGCGTGGCTTCAACTTTTAGTGTTTTTTTTCCCTTTTCTTCATCCTTTTGAGTAATTTCTTCCTCCAAACTTGTCTTGTCAGTTAGGACAAATTTTTTCCAACTTGTAATGTCTTCAGAGACCTCTTGAATCTTCGTTTCATGTCTTCCCAATTCTTCACAAATCATCTTACTCTACCAAATTATTTTTCAATAGAATACTTACAAAAAAACCTAAGAATTGTTTGGTTCAGGCAAAAACTAGAATTACACAACTCTATACGAAATCATTACAAAATGTCCCTTGAACCATGGACAACTTCTCTAAAACTTCTCTTTATTGACTCAAATCATTACTAAAATGACTGAAAAATATGTTGAAAATAAACGTATAATGACCTGTCATCAATTACCCCCTGAAAATGAACATGAGAAGAATTATGTGCCAAAATTGGCGCCAATGCCATCAACTTAAATCATTGCCATTATTTCATAGTGAATTTCCACAATATTACGATTCATGCATTCATCCATGGAGGAAGAACTTCTTGTTTTCTCCGGGTTCCAACAATTTGAAGAAAACAACATTGAAGAAGAAAATGAAGTTTTATAATGAAGAATGAAATTACTGTTAAAGAATAAAAAAATATATCTTTTAATGTTTCCAAAATAGTGTCAAACATCCACTCTGATATGATATGACGTGACATGAAGTTTGAAACGAGCTTACGATGCCCCTTAAACATTAATGACCACATCATGTTTACAAACAGAGAGAACTAAGAAAGTGAACACTTTGTGTCATTGCAAACAATTTGCATAGATACTTCACTAATTCATAAATTTGGAGGACATTTTTTTACACTCATTTTCTAATTTGATGTAACGTATGTGAGTCCACGACTTATTTTTAAAGTTGGCTACCCACAACGTTAAAAAGAGAATGTCCATATATATACATATATAAAGAAAATAGACGTTGACATCTTTCTTTTTTCAATTATACTTTTAAATAAATTTTTCTTTTTTCAAATAGAAAAATACATGTTATATATATATACCTATAATTTTAATCAAAATCAAATAAATTTTAATCAAAGTTTCATAAAAACTCTGTTAATTTATACGCATTAACGCGACCCTGAGCATTTCAAACGTGGGAGTCTATCTGGCTTTGTCTTCCGCGCGTGTTAGAGTGTAGTTACACTGCACGTCTCACGCGCAAGTGAACTGAGTTTCACACACACACAAAACCAAACATTTGTTCGACACTCCCAAAGCTTTCCTCTCGTATGCAGCAGCCGCTATAACAATTATCTTCATTCATCCATTCCAACAACTTCTACTAAATCCTCATTTTTCTCCTACATTGCCGGTAACTCCCCATCTAGCTCTTTTGTTTTGAGTTCCGAGGGTTTTAATCTCAAACTGTTTATGGGTTTTATTAAAAATTCAACTTTTATTCATTTTGAATAACTGGGTCCTTTTTAATTGTATTTGAATGATATAATATGAGCTAAAGTTTTGTTCTTTTTCTTGATTTGACCTGCATTTTGATGCATTGTGTTTGTTTATGTACTGTACCAAACTTTATTCCTGTTTCTGTTCAGTTTCAGTTTAGTGAAAATTGCGGATCTTGAAAATCGTTTCATGAAATATGCTCAAAACATCAAACTTATTTGATTTTAATGGTGATTCTCCCTGTTTTTTGTGACTGTATATAAAAGGTTTAGATTTCATTATGTGTTAATTTTAATTTTAACCTTTGTTTTTTTGTTATATTGGCCTAGTGGCCACACATAATTAAGCTGCTTTTTTAAAAATTTGTAATTTGCAATGTACTGATGAATACAACCCCACTTGGATATCGTCATTTGTCTAGCCCGTAATTAAGCTGCTGGTAACCTAAACTTTCTTGTTTATCTTCATATATTCAACTGTGTCTTTCTATAATGTTTTTAAGGTATTGATTGATTGATGCTAAGTTGTTTGTTGGTAATGGAACTTTCTGTTCCTCTTTACCATTTTTATGTTCAAGTGTTGGATTTGATGATTGAGAAATCAATTAAGGATGTGTTTGAATTGGCTTATTTGAGCTTATCTACTGACATGAGTACTTGTGAGACTTTTAGGAGAACTTATCGAAACAGTTTATAACACGTTGGCATGTCCATAATCTGTTTTTAGCTTATTTTCATAAGCTCCGCATGATAGCTTACGAAAACAAAATATACCATACATGCAAACAATTTGAATCTTTTAATCTTTTATTATAAAAATAGCTAATACTCAAGCACTTCTATGATAAACACTCGTGCTATAAGTGCTTATCCAAACAGGGCTTTAAGTCTTTTCTGCATTGCTTTATATGCTATAACTACTGATTCAGTTTTCTGATGTAGATTTAGGGTTTCTTCTGCCATAGCACACACATTGAAGATGGCAACAACATCTATTTCTAGCTTGCAAATTGCAATGTCAAGATCATGCATTTCTTCATCACAAAAGTTTGCCGATGTGAGCAGTGTGGTTCTTGGTGCCAAGTCCAAGGCAGGATCGTGGAATAAACTTGCAAGTGCATGTCATGTTGCATCAGTGCAGCCCTTCCAACGGAGCTTTACATCATCATCTGTGAAATCTGCCAAAATTGCGACAAAGGCAATGTCTGAGTCTAGTGAAACAAGTCCAATTTCAGGATTGCCAATTAATTTGAAAGGTTGTTTTCCATTTTTTTATGCTCGCTTTAATTATTAGGTTTTTACTTACATATGTCTCAACAACATTTAACTATGACATGTTATATTTCTGAGAACTTAACCTTTTTCCCCATTAACTACCAATTTATTCATAGCATATCGCCATACGCTATCTAGTGCAAAAAGTTGTAAAATATTACCTATAGGGGTGCTAGAACACTTTTGTGTAGTGAAATTTGAACAAACCGCTATTTTGTATGATCTGTGATGACAACACTGATACAAAATATATAATGCTAACTAATATCCAGATTTATCTTTTGTTGATAAATTCAGCTAAATTTAGTGAGTGTTCTTTCATATTCACTGTCAATTTATTTTCCCACCTTGTCCTGGATATTGTTTTCTTTGACTATTGAGAACTAGCGATTTACTGAAAAGAGCGTTATTTGCAGGTAAAAGAGCGTTTATTGCTGGTGTGGCTGATGATAATGGATACGGATGGGCAATTGCAAAATCTCTTGCTGCAGCTGGAGCTGAAATTCTTCTTGGCACATGGGTTCCTGTAAGTTTTTATTTTATTCTGGATAAAAAACGGGTACTTATCAGTCAATACAAATTCACTTGGCTATCTGACTGCTGACATTTTGAATCCTTCCTGTTGTGTATGTATTCCACTCTTTTTGTAGTGCTGCATCATTTGTTAACCGTGAACCATTTTTGTAGGCTCTGAATATTTTTGAGTCCAGCTTACGACGTGGAAAATTTGACGAATCACGAGTGTACGACATTAACTTCTGCTATTGATTTTGTTTGTTAGGCATGCAATGCATCACCTTGCTAATTAGAAACATTTTTTTTTCCTTCAGATTACCCGATGGTTCATTAATGGAAATCACCAAAGTTTATCCCTTGGATGCTGTTTTTGACAATCTTGAGGATGTTCCAGAAGATGTAAACAATAGATGCCTCATTTCATTTTTTTTAATAAAGACATGACGTACATGTATGTCATAATTTTTGCCTCATCTGATTTTTTATTTTTGGGAAATTTGTTTAGATAAAAACAAACAAGCGCTATGCTGGATCCAGCAAATGGACAGTTCAGGTATATATATTTTTTTATTCTCGGTCAAAATGCTCTTTTGGCCACTGTCACGTCACAAGTATTATACTTATGGGAGAACTGAAATATAGTGTATTACAAGTTTAGGGGAAATTTGCAATTAGTTATTTTTCTGCTAGATATTGATTTCAGCAGACTTTTGTAGGCTTTAATTTAATGGGACTGGGACCACGGCACTAGTCTGGTGTCACATACTATATTGGTTATTGATATCTAGGACCATGTAGTCAAGAGCCCCAAAAACTCACTTAAGAAACAATTTTCTTTACATCTCTTCAATTGAATGATAGACAGTGAATTAGAAATGTATTTTAATACATTCCTCATACTTTTTAGTTGCGCTTAATTGTTGATGCGCCACTTATATGTTGCAACTGTATTTTATGGCTAAAATGTAATAAATTTGATATTTGATATAGGAGTAGTTGCTTTAAAATAATTTGTTTTATACCACGTTGGGCTTTATAACAGTTTTTAAGTCTTGACTATGAATTTTACACAACACCTTCAACTACTCATCTTCAAGCCCGGATCTATGATACTTTTCCATTCTCAAGGAAGAGAGATGATTCATTACTAAGTAATAAATGATTTTCATTTGGGTAATTAAGCATAGGGTATTTTCTTTCTGGGTGTTGAAGAATCCATGAACTCTAATGAAGTATTAATCTTAGTGTTGC
>Ga0099826_10000904_pt1 | contig 16298 bp, 9 predicted proteins | sample Mtrugardesep15_FD_76830 | JGI IMG/M metagenome (GOLD analysis project Ga0099826, IMG submission 76830) | Root nodule microbial communities of legume samples collected from California, USA - M. trunc garden sep15 | ecosystem: Host-associated > Plants > Roots > Nodule | place: USA: California... | reverse complement strand
CTCTCATAGCTCACACCACAGATGTTACACATTCTCACCCCTCCACAACTCTCCACCGGCGACCACCGTCGTTCTCCTCCAATCTAGTTTAGTCACGCCGTCACGAAGGGTGTCTAAAATATTGAGATCATCACATTGAGCTAATATCAACTTCACAAATGGTTTAAACACCTTGTGTATATGCTTTGAATATTCTTCCATTACTAAGATGTATACTTGATATATCTATTATCACTCTATAAGATTTTTACAAGGAAAAAAAAATACATTGTTTGCACTCATAAATGAATACATGAGCCTTTTTTTAAACATATAATAACAAAAAAAAAAAATCAATATGTTTGGTTGACTCATTTCTTATCCTCTTATTTAGGAATTGTTTGATTCTATTTTGTGGAATGATGTCCACACTCTCCGTGATGCACAAACACAACAAAAATTAGATTCTGAGTGGAAAACATGGAACCATGATGCAATGAAATGGTTTTCCACATTTCTTTCCTTTTCTAGCAGCAATAGCACACATCAACATTCTTTCATTAATGATGGTTTGCACCAAGTAAGCCTTCAAGATGGCATCAAAAGGCCTACACTTAACGTTCTCCGCGCAAATACATATTCTAGACATGAAGGAATTGTGGAGGTACATGTGGAAACCGCGCTTCCTAGTCAATTGATCAGTCCAGCGAGTAAAGTCACGGTTCATCCTGTAGATTCTGGGATGATGTTAAATAATGGAACAATATCAAGGTGTGTGGATGAAATGGATATTCAAATATCTGTAGACCCTGATACAAAGGTTGATACTGAGTATCGACGATGCCAAGCATACATTGAAGCCAAGGGAAGGCAATGTGTTAGAATGGCAATTGGAAACGATATATACTGTTGTGCGCATTTCTGGAGGACAAAAGAAAAATGTGCTAAAGTTCTTACTCCAACTTGTTGTGGTACAACTATTGCTGGTACTAAGTGCAAGCACCATTCCTTCCCCAATTTTCCATTTTGCAAGAAACATATGCGCAATGTTGAGACGAACAAGAGCTCAAACTGCCATGCATTGAAGAGGAAAGCTGAAGAAAGTTGCAGTGGTTCAAAGAGCCATGTCAGCAATGATCTGGTGTTGGTGCATCTAGAAAGTTCATTGGAGATTGATCCAAAGGCGTACACCGGTGATGATGATTCATTCTCTGCAAAGAACATATTAGGTGAAACGCTCATGCTTTCTGGTAATGGTCACAATGAAATAGAGACTCTTCGCCGGACAGATTCTCCTAACAATGATAATGATCGTAATAAATACTCATGTTTTGATAATGAGAATGCTAATAAGTGTAAGATTTGCTTTGAAGAATTTTCTAATGACCAAACACTTGGCGATCATTGGATGGAAAATCATATAAAGGAAGCTCATTGGTTATTCAGAGGTTATGCTTGTGCCATTTGTTTTGATTCCTTCTCTTACAAGAAACTACTGGAATCACACGTCCAGAATAGACACCATGTGTCGTTTATTGAAAATTGCCTGCTTTTACTATGCATTCCTTGCGGTAGTCATTTTGGAAATATGGAGGAATTATGGTTGCATGTTAAGTCAGTTCACCCTGCCGAATTTAAGCTTGCAAAAGCTTCTGAGGAACTTACTTTGCCTACCAATGATGATCCTCCTATAACTATTGAGCAGGGAAATGAAGCTTCTTTGGACATTAATAATTTTGAGAACCCAGGTGGTTCGCGGAAGTTAAGTTGCAAGTTTTGTGGTTTGAAATTTGATTTACTGCCTGATCTTGGCCGTCATCATCAAGCTGCTCATATGGAACGCGGTCTAGCTAGGAGGCGTTTGGCAAAGAGGGGAGTTCGTTATTATTCTCACAGACTAAAATCGGGCACACTTAGCCGTCCGAAATCCAAAAGAGATTTTGAAGAAGCATCAAATAGGATCAAAAGAAGTGCTAGAGTTAATTTGAAGAGAAGAAATCAGGCAAGAAAGTTAAATGAGACGGGGGAAACATCCATGCAAGAACCACGTGTAAACGAGACAACATGTATCGCTGAATTGGAAGAATCTCAATGCTTAGAAGTTGCAAATAGTTTGTTTTCTGATATTCATCAAACTCAACCGCAACCTAACGATCTTGATATTTTATCAATCGCTTGCACTGCATGCTGCAAATACAATCTTGAAGCCTCACTGAAGGAGAAATATGGATATTTGCCAGAAAAGATCTATTTGAAGGCAGCAAAACTCTGCAGTGAGAATGAAATTGTTGTGAATTGGCATCTAGATGGGTTCATATGTCCTAGAAGATGTAATGCATTGAAGGAACAAAACCAAAAAGAAATATATGCAAATGCATCAGCTCCTGCAAGTATCGAAATGAAGCAAGATGAGTCTCAATCCATCATCAATTCAAAACATACAAGATTAGGATCGTCGCAGAAGGCAATAATTTTGTGCAATGACATAAGCTCTGGGATGGAATCAACTCCTGTGATTTGTGTAATGGATCTACAAATACTGGACTCTCTTTGTGAGCAAGATCAAAATTTAAATCTTCCTAGACCTTGGGAGAGCTTTACATATGTAACAAAACCGATGTTTGGTCAATTGCCAAGTCTCGAGTATGAGGTATTTAATTTTGACTTTATTTTTATTTGATAACGCTAATCATATAGGAGTAAATGTCTAGTATGCTAAACTAAATGTTTCTTATTTCACTTATAATTGTGTTTAATAAATAAGCTAAATTGGACCAAATTCTTCAAGAACTCATTAACATACACTTTATCCTTATAATTTTTTCCCAATAATATTTAAACAATTGTTTTGTTAGCAGGGTCTGCAGTTGAAATGCCATTGCTCATCTTCTACCTGCTGTCGTGAAACTTGTGATCATGTATACCTTTTTGATAATGATTATGATACTGCAAAAGACATATTCGGGAAATCAATGTGCGACAAGTTTCCTTATGATAACAATGGTCGAATCATATTGGAGGTAAAATATTCCATTAATCGTAAGTTGCCATTATATCCAAAATTTGTGTTATTCCGAATATTATAGGCATTCATTGGTAACAATAAATCATGATTATGCTAAAATCCTAACATATTCATTGTGTAGGATATTTTATTTAGTTTTCAAGACTCAATTATGTAGCATATTTCCCTTCTTTATATATGTATTACTAATTTATGAATATCTTTCTCCTATACTGGAAATTTCTCTACAAAACTACAGGAAGGTTACCTTGTGTACGAGTGCAACGAAGAGTGCAAATGTGATAAAACTTGTCCAAACAGAATATTGCAGAATGGAATTCGCGTTAAGTTGCAAGTTTTTAAAACAGAGAAAAAGGTGTGCACTATTCTTCTTTTGCTAAATTAAAAATGACTCTAAAGGCTCGTTATGTTATAACTATAACTATCTGGTCCCAGGGATGGGGTGTAAGGGCTGGTGAGGCTATTTCGCGCGGCACATTTGTGTGTGAGTACATCGGAGAGGTTTTAGATGAGCAAGAGGCACGCAACAGACGTGAAAGGTTTACATTTCTTTCAAGATATAATTTCATTTAGTTGGTTGATGTTTCTTAATTTTTACTGACATGGTCTGTGTCAATATCAGATATGGAAAAGAACATTGCAATTATTTCTATGATGTTGATGCTCGTGTTAATGATATGAGTCGATTGATCAAAAGAGAGGCTCGATATGTCATTGATTCTACTAGATACGGAAATGTGTCGAGGTTCATCAATAACAGGTGAGCATAGATTTGAAAAGACAAAAAAAATAGAATGGTGCAATTTGTTCATTTTTACTTTGCAACATGATTAGAACTTTGCTATTATTTCCTTCAAGAAATGATAGGTTTGAAATATTCTGAATATGACTAAGCATAAGATTTCATTTGCAATAAGTTATTAAATGTGTAGAAAACATTTCTAATGTATTTCAAAGTTGATGAAAAAGTAGAAATTGTAATACCTTTACAAAGACTACTCTAAATTTAACGGGACTTATTAATAGGCCAAATATAATTATGACACATAATTACAAAATATAAGCTATTTAAAACAAAATTATTGATGGTGTGCTCTTTTTGTTATTGCAGCTGTTCACCTAATCTTGTGAATTACCAAGTTCTTGTAGAGAGTATGGATTATAAACGTTCACATATCGGTCTTTACGCAAGTCAAGATGTGAGTACACATCTCTATATGCACTCATTAGAATAACCAACATTAATATGCATTAGGTTTAACTTTGTTTCTTGTTAACAGATTGCTAAGGGTGAAGAATTAACCTACAATTATCACTATGAGCTTGTGGATGGAGAAGGATCTCCTTGTCTGTGTGGATCTTCGAAGTGCAGGAACCGCTTGTACTAGAAGCTAAAAATGATTTCTGTTGTTGTAATAGTATTTCTGGATTGCCCTGTGGAGGGAATAAGTTAATTGCTTAACATTTTAAGTGTCTAATAAGGAGACTTGATGTGTTCTGTAACATTGAATGGTATTATTTTAGACTTTGTGTCCTAATAGATGAGACATGTTGATTGTTGAACATCTCAATGAGGAAGAAAACCTTTGTGAATCCAAATATAGTTTATCGGTTGTTTTTGGTATACTTGGTCCCGATGCATGATCTGTTTCTTATCTATTACAAATAAAAATGATTTTGATATTAAATAATTTAGGAAACCTTACCGTGCTTTGTGCTCTTTTTAATTACTTTATTCTCAAACTAAATGCACGTCTTTCTGTAATAACTAGGAAATGTTGAGAGTTGTTTATCTTGCCTTTCTACTTTTTTGGTTAAATAAATCACAGAATTAGGTTGCTTGAGAATTTTCTGATGAGTATTGTTGAATGTTCCTTTCCATTTATAGAAGTTTTTAGGTCTAATTACCCTTTAGTTTCTTAAGTTATTTGAGGTTCAAAAAGTTGGTTTGTGTGCTATAAATATAACATTTACAATATATTCTTGGTCTGCATGCTTACTTACCATGTCAAAGTCACATGTGGAGTTAAAGTGAGTTGGCTTACAGGTTTAGACGAAAATGATCAATATAGATTAAGGGAGTAAAGCTGAAGGACCAAATTGATACTTTGTAAAGTTAAAGGATCAACTTGAACCTTAAAAATAAGTTAAGAGATAAAAAAGGTAATTAAAACTTCTTATCTATTTTTAGTGTTGGTAAACCAAGTGCACTATACAAATAAAAACAAATTGAAACCTGAAACAGAATCTTTGGGATATAATTCATCCAATTCCAATGAAACTTCTTATCTATTTCTGATGTGCATAAAATTCAGTCCTTGATAATTGAAATTATGGTAGGGTATGCTCACATCCAATGAATACAAACATTGATTTTGGAGTCACTTTCCAAATGTAGTCGTTGTTTCATACGCGTCTGATGGAACATAGAATGTGAGCATACCCTACCATAATTTCAATTATCAAAGAAAACTTCTGTTGCCAGTTTTGTAAGGCACACCAGTGAATTATTAAATGATAATACTTACAGAATCATGGCGAACCATTATGATTTTAGTAAAAATCACACTTTAGGACTTCATCAATTCAAAACATATAAGATTAGGATCGTCGCAGAATGCTCTGGTGTTGTGCAATGACATAAGCTCTGGGATGGAATCAACTACCTTGATTTGTTTAATAGATCAACAAATACTGAACTCTCTTTTCGAGCAAGAGCAATATTTAAATCTTCCTAGACCATGGAGAGCTTTACTTATGTAACAAAACCAATGTTTGGTTGATTGCCAAGTCTTGATTATGAGGTATTTAACTTTATTTGATCAAACTCTAATCATATACGAGTGTATTTCTAGAATATTAAACTAAATGTTTCTTATTTCACTTGTAATTGTGTTTAATAAATAAGCTAAATTGGACCAAATTGTTCAAAAACACATAAACACACTTTATCCTTATATTTTTTTTCCGATAATATTTAACCAATTATTTTGTTAGCAGGGTCTGCAACTGAAATGTCATTGCTCATCTTCTACTTGTTGCCGTGAAACGTGTGATCATGTATACCTTTTTGATAATGATTATGATACTGCAAAAGACATATTCGGGAAATCAATGTGCGGCAAGTTTCCATATGACAACAATGGTCGAATCATACTGGAGGTAAAATATTTCCATTAATTGTAAGCTGCCATTATATCCAAAATTTGTGTTGTTCTAAATAGTATAGGCATTGATTGCTAACAATAAATCAAGATTATGCTAAAATCCTAACATATTCATTGTGTAGGATATTTTATTTAGTTATGTCTCCTATTTCCCTTATTTATCAAAAAGGTATGTCTTTTCCCGAATATGTCTTTTGCGGTATCATAATCATTATAAAAAAGGTATATATGATCACACGTTTCACGGCAAGAGGTAGAAGATGAGCCATGGCATTTCAGTTGCAGACCCTGCTAACAAAATAATTGGTTAAATATTATCGGGAAAAAAACTATTAAGGATAAAATGTGTATTTATGTGTTCTTGAACAATTTGGTCCAATTTAGCTTATTTATTAAACACAATTATAAGTGAAATAAGAAACATTTAGTTAAATATTCTAGAAATTCACTCGTATATGATTAGAGTTTGATCAAATAAAAATAAAGTCAAAGTTAAATACCTCATAATCAAGACTTGGCAATCGACCAAACATCGGTTTTGTTACATAAGTAAAGCTCTCCCATGGTCTAGGAAGATTTAAATATTGCTCTGGCTCAAAAGGAGAGTTCAGTATTTGTTTATCTATTAAACAAATCACGGGAGTTGATTCCATCCCAGAGCTTATGTCATTGCACAACACCAGAGCATTCTGCGACGATCCTAATCTTATATGTTTTGAATTGATGATAGATTGAGTCTCATCTTGCTTCATTTCAATACTAGCATTTCAATTGAGGGAATAAGTTAATTGCTTAACATTTAAAGTGTCTAATAAGGAGATTATGTATGTGTTCTGTAACATTGAATGGTATTATTTTAAACTTGATGTGTCCTAATAGTTGAGACATGTTGATTGTTGAACATCTCAATGAGGAAGAAAACCATTGTGAATCCAAATATAGTTTATCGGTTGTTTTTGGTATACTTGGTCAGATGCATGATCTGTTTCTTATCTACTACAAATAAAAATGATTTTAATATAAAATAATTTAGGAAACCTTACCGTGCTTTGCGCTCTTTTTAATTACTTTATTCTCAAATTTTTCTCAAACTAAATGCACGTCTTTCTATAATAACTAGGAAATGTTAAGACTTGTTTATCTTGCCTTTCTATATTTTTGGTTAAATAAATCACAGAATTAGGTTGCTTGAGAATTTTCTGATGAGTATTGTTGATTATTCCTTTTCATTTATAGAAGTTTTTAGATTTAATTACCTTTTTGTTTCTTAAATTATTTTTTTAGGTTTAAGTGTGTCCTCTAATCATAAAGTGTCCCTTTGGTCATTCAAAAAGTTGGTTTGTGTGCTATAAAATTTACAATACATTCTTATTCTTCAATGCTTACTTACCATGTCAAAGTCACATATGGAATTAGAGTGAGTTGGTTTAAAGGTTTGGACGACCAATATGGATTAAGGGAGTAAAGCTGAAGGACCAAATTGATACTTTGTAAAGTTAAAGGATCAACTTGAACCTTAAAAATACGTTAAGGGATTAAAAAGGTAATTAAAACTTCTTATCTATTTTTAGTGTTGGTAAACCAAGTGTACTATACACATAAAAAAAATATTGAAACCTGAAACAGAATCTTTGGGATAAAATTCATCCAATGAAACTTCTTATCTATTTCTGATTTCTGATGTATATAAAATTCAGTCATTGATAATTGAAATTATGGTAGGGTATGCTCACATCCAATGATTTTGGAGTCACTTTCCAAATGTAGTCGTTGTTCAATACACATCTGAAGGAACATAGAATGTGAGCATACCCTACCATAGTTTCAATTATCAAAGACAACTTCTGTTGCCGGTTTCGTAAGGCACACCAGTGCATTGTTTAACGATAATACTTACAGAATCATTGCGAACCATTGCCATTTTAGTAAAAATCACACTTTCGGCCTTCAACAAAAGCATGGTGCTATCATGATTTTGTCAATCACGTCGTCTATCCAGAGTTCCAGACATGCACCAAGTTAATAAACAAAAGTTAAAGATCTTTCGATTGGAACTATAACTTCATTTCACCTTTTAGGACCACAAAAAAGACAAAAGGTAGCAAGTAGCTGAAAACCACCAAGACCAGCATCCCTACATCCAAGGTAGTCAATTAATTCAACTAATTAGCATAATTAAGATTTGACAAAAAGAGTTTCCATCTCTTAAACATCTCACCATATTTTACTACAGTTGAAATATCCTGTCGAACATCAGAAGCAGTTTCCATCTGCAAGAATATAGATATAACAACGAATATGCTTCCTACTTTCTCCCTAACAACTCTCTCACTTAGATCCAGTGACCAAAACCCTGCTATTTCATACACATAATCTTCAACCACAACTTTGCTAACCAATATTATTCCAATCCATAGAGTAAATGTGGCAATTGGTTTGTTCAATTTGGTTGTTATGATGCAGCTAATGAGATTAATGAGGCAGGCACATGAATAGAGTGGAAACCAAAAATACCAATCTATGCAAATTAAGAAGAAAGAAAAGCATACTTCAGAAATTGACATAAATCAGAAAGATTATAGTACAAATTAGTGAATATATAAAGTAGTAATACCAGGGTCATTTAACTGAACAGAGGCTGAGTATGCAAAAAGTGTAGACATTAGTAAAGAACACAAATTGAATAATCTTGATGATGTTGCCATTCTCTGCTCTCCTCTGGAATGAGACTTCAAAGTTCAAACTAGGGTCTACTCTAGATCTCAAGTAGTTTTTAAAATGGTAAGTCAGAGATTGTACAAAACAAGAGCATTAACTATAAAGATTAAACTAGGGTCAACGTTTCTTTCTCATGCTCCATAAAGTTCTAGGCCTCAAGAAATGCTCCATTATATTAATGATTGTTTTATTAAAATTATTCATGATTTTTTATTGCAAAGTTGCCGTGATTTATAGAAGTTAAAAAACGGAGCTTTTGCATTGTCGTGGTTTTTCGCCGTGATTTTCACAAATGTGCTGCACATCCAAACATACACTTAGAATGACAAGTAAAATTGAACAACATGAATCATTAACAAGGAAAAGGGTAAAAATAAATATAATAGATAGAAAAAAGACAATAGAATTCTTGAAAAAAAAAGTGATTAATAGATACAAAAAGCAACAATAATTGCTCTTTTCAAAACACACAAACACAGACAGGACGAAACTCGAGATCTTTCAAAGCATAGAACTCGTGAAATATTTTCCATCATCTTTTCTACTATAGTGTTACCCCAACTCTTTCTCTAATATTTTCATTTCTAAACAATAATCATATATACATCGGTGCAACATCCTCATCTCCGCTACGCTTATTTCATCCTCGACAAAATTAAAAGGCAAACACTAAAGCAAACCATCCCATCATTTATCCAAACTCCAAAATATTTTGCCTAACAACACGTTCAAACCGGTTTTAATTTTTTAAAAGAATGAAGATCCGGTTCCGTCCTCACAATTTATCTAACGGACCATTCACAAGGGACTAAATTGGACTGCGAAGAATACTTTTTGAACATGCAATAAGGCATCATTATAATAAACATGCAATTAAACAGAACTACGTAGCAATGACAGAAAAAGCTTACAATCGACGAAGAGATCAGAAAATCGCAATGGAGAGTTATGGGTTTCAATTGATTCAGAGTTTACGGGGAAAATAACATTGCGCGTGTATCTTTTTTCTTTTATATCCGGCCAGTTTTACAATTGACACTATTTAATTTATTTTTGGAAACATTATTTTTTTATTTAAACCAATGTTTACATATTTTTATAATTTTTATAAAATATATTGGCTAAAAAAAGTTGCGTACAATATATAAAAATGGTTGGACCTTTTTCTAAACTCCGATTATGTGAAAGTATTAGTGCCTTTTTTATTATAGGTTAAAAAGTCAAATATGAATGAGGAGCAAACAGATATAGAATGGGGTAAATTTGAGCGGTTTATATCGAGCAATTAAAACTCAAGGCATCTAAGTTGAGCAATTGGTTTGGGGGTTAGGAGGTCGAGAGAGTTTAATGTTGTTTTGTTAGACAAATGGTGTTGGAGGATGTTGGTGGAGAAGGAGGGTTTGCGGTATAGGGTGTTGGTTGCTAGATACGGTTTGAAGGGTGGGTGTGTGAGGGAGGCGGGGAGTCGAGGATCGTGTTGGTGGAGGGATATGGTGGGGATTCAGGATGATGTTGGTTTTGAGGGAGGGAGTTGGTTTGAGGAGAATATGTTTCGGAAGGTAGGTAGTGGGGTTTATAATTGTTTTTGGACTGATAGGTGGTTGAGGGAGGTTTCTTTTTGTGTTCATTATATGAGGTTGTTTGAGTTGGCAAAGGATAGAGGGATTTCAGTGGCAAATACGAGGGAGTTGGGGTGGGGAGAGGATGGGGAGGGGTTAGAGGTGGCACCGTCGTTTGTGGGTGTGGGAGGAAGAGATGGTTATGGAGTGTTTTGCCGCTGCTTTCTAATGTGCATATGCAGGTTGACACAATTGATATATGGCAGTGACAGTTAGACATGAGTGGTAGTTATTATGTATGCGGTGTATATCGGTTTCTCATGAGTTATCAGGTGCAAAGATTAGTTGCAGTTTCCAATCTGCTGTGGCACAAGGATGTTCCTACGAAGGTCTCAGTGTTTGTGTGGCGGTTACTTCAAAACAAGTTGCCTACTAAAGATAATTTGGTTAAGCGCGATGTTATTTCGGTTAAAGATTACTTTTGTGCAGCAGGTTTTAGTGAGATGGAATTGTCTATTCATTTATTCCTTCATTGTAATTTATTTGACTTGCTTTGGTATTTGGTTCGTGGTTGGTCGGGGTTCTCTTCGGTAGACCTTTGTTCAATTTTGGGCCTTTTCAATCATTATGCTATATTGACACTGGGTTCGAAAGCGAGGCGCTCTTTCTTGCACTTGATTTGTGTTACATGTGTGTGGCTTATCTAGCAAGAGCGAAATAACAAGATTTTTAATCATAAGGAGAAATCAATGTCTCAAGTGTTTGATAAGGTTAAATATTTGTCTTTGTGGTGGCTAAAGTAGAAGACCGCAAATGTTTCTCTTGAGTTTGCTGGTTGGTGGCAACACCCCATTTTTTGTCTGAGTGGTTATTTGTATTATTTTGTTTCTTTTATTTTAGTGCCCTATTCCTTAAATGGCGCTAGATTATTGTTTTCTCATTTTTTTCTCAGCTTTTTCTCGGCACACTTTGTGTGTGGAGATGACTTTTCGTGGCGTTTAATATATTTTATTTTGACTTGTTCAATTTCTTTTAATGACAACCATTAATATATTCATTATTATGTTAGTTTTTTCTTTTTGTCAATACTTGAATCCGAACCTTCAACTCCTTAACCCTTAGCTCAAACCTATTGAGTTACCGAACCCCAAACAATTGAAACGTTGGGATAAAAATCATGCAATTGTGAAATTTAAGGGTCATAACTACATTGAAACATTTTTAAGAGTTAAATGTGTTTTTAATCAATAAAAATATTATAACTTTTAACATCAATCATTTTTACCTTTAAATTTTTTTTCCTTCATATTCTCTCAACAATTTTTCTTTAATTTTTAGTCTTAAAAAATTTTAAATCACCATTTTTAATTCTTGCTTTTGGTCAACAACAACAGCCCTTCTTTGGAAAAAAAAGTCAACAACAATCATAAACACCCTCAAAAAAAAAAAAAAAACAGTTCAAATTATAGTTGAGTTCTCGATATAGCAAGACCCAAATTCACTCATTGTTCTGTGTTTCCCTTCAATCAATTTCAACACTGCAAGGTTTCGGAAGAGTTATAGAGGTTGCTCACACCACACTATTTAATGGTAAAGTTTTCATCTTTTTTGTCTAGTCTTATTCTCTTATACTTCTCATCTATCTATAGTTAACTAAAGGGTTGTTTCATAACTCTATGCTTTTGAAAATTCTTTACTTTATTGTTTAATTTCTGCATATTTTTCTGTTATTTTGATGTATATTTGATTCCTATGTTGACCCTTTTGAGGAAATAGTATAAAAATTAATTTTTTTTTATGTTTTGATGAAAATACTACAGTGATTCAACTTGGGGGAAAACAGATTTTGGCGAAAGAAAGGAACAAAATTTGCTAATAGTTACTTCAATTAATGTCTGTTACATTGAAACTTGGAACTTGTTTGGTTTTGTCTGGTTTTTCAACAAATATGGGACAAACTAACATTAAGAATGTTCCAATAGCTGTCCTTCAGCCGAAAACTAGTATTCAGAAATACGGTGCAAGTGAGTGAAAGAAGAGGTTCTGATGATCGACACTGTAGTATTGGTTCAGAATGGTTTTTTGCTGAGCATCTTTAGATGCTGAGAGAGTATCTTCTCGACTGAAAATTGAAACCATGCCGAGAAAGGCGGCTATTGAGTGTATGAAGGTTGTTTTATTTGGGGAGCAATGATTTTCTGTCAAGTTCAGTGTACATAGGGATGTTCTGATAGAGAAGAGTGGTTTCTTTTCTGAAAAGATTTCGGAGCAATCGGATTTGTATTGTCTTCAAATCAGTGATCGTGAGGACGTTGGAATATATGTTGAAGCTGTTGGTTTTATGTATTGCAAAGAAATGAAACTGTGGCTTATGAAACAGAATGTTTCTTGCATTCTTTGGATTCTCTAGGTAATTTTTTGTAGGACTGTCCTTAATTTTAATGATCTGGTTTTATTTGCATTCACATCCAAATGCCACTAGCAACTGCATATTCATTTGTTATGGAGCACATACAAGTTTGAGTTAAGGAAATATGAACGATTTTGTACTATTTGTGATATTATTACTGTAATCGAGTATAGAAACATTATGTTTATGAAATGGAAGCTTCTGCAGTGAAATCAAAACTGGTGCGCTATAGTTGTTTCAAGAATAATTACTTTAAAATCAATTTATGGATGCACATTTTTTGGAGGCCTTAATTATTTGTGTTACATGATCTGTCTCCGTTCTATCAAGAGTTGCATACAAATTAAACTTGTGATGTAAATATCATTTATATAGATGGTGATAAAACAAACATTTTATTCGATACTCAATTTGAATTAGAGATTTTTTTATAAGCTATAGTTAATGGGTAAATACTTGTGTACTCTTAAAAAATATATACATAACTGGCTTGTATTGCTTGTATGTCACTACATATGACACAGTACAACACTAGCATTGAAGATCATGATATAATCAAGGAAAGCCCCAAATTTTGTTACATGATCATGATGGCAATTAAGCTGTATTGTTTTTTATTTGACAGTGGTAAAAAAGTGTGTTGTCAAGTTGGCATGGTTTATTTAGCAGCATAATTATTTGTTTTGAAAAACATGCTGGAAGTTTGATGTGCATATTTCTCTACCAGTTGGATAAGCTAATTTTGGATCCTTGTTGCAGTTAATTGAATTTTTGAAAGGCTTGGTCGGTGGAGTCATGTTCATTTTTTCAATCCATGGCTGTGAATGCATTTCTTGGTTGTGCAAGTTTCTCTTGGCCTCATATTCCACCTACTTTTGATGTCATGGCTTGGCTAAAACTGTGTGGACTAATGGGTCTGCTAATTGTTCAAGGAACTGTAATGGCAAGTGCTATTTCATTGGTGGAAGAGTTGCTTTTCAGGTCATGGAATCATAATTTCAGGGCTGGCATTTTCTTTCTTGAAGAGGTTTGTCTTCTCTGTAGAATTATGTTTTGCCTATGTTATTTATGTGTGTATTATACATGCATTACACTTTTTACAAGACAATTAATTGCTTTTTTTATTCTTCCTTCTCCAAGAAATCTTGTTAAAATATCTCATTTTTTGTTTTCCGTCTGTCTTTCTTTCTTTTTGTCCTTGTACGTTTGTTTGTTCTGTTGAAAAATTGAGAGAAAAGAAGTGTTTGAAAGAGTGAGAGATTGAGATGAGATATATACAAGGGTAATGTCGTAGCACATAAAGTATTTTCTTGGATTGGCGCACAATGAAAGTTGGTCTAGTTGGTGAGAATTCCACACTCATATAAGGGTCTTGCTCGTGAGTGATAATATGTAAGAACATTTATAAGCGCTTTTTGAGCTTTGGGGCTTTCCATGCCTACGTGAGTTCTAGAGACTCAACTGACCCAAACTAATGTTCCATGTATTGAAGCTGTAGTGAGTATCATGATATAATCATGGCATCACATTTTTTTTTAAAGGTCAAAATCGATTCTTCTTAAGTTGATCGTAAAAATTGACTTCTAAAACCTGAAAACCGATTCTTTTTAGTGCGTTTTCCAGATTTTCTAATCTCTACCTCAGAAATTGATTTGCTAAGCCTAAAATGAACCCCAAAAACCTCCCAAAACGTAACACAACAAGAAAACACTCATCGCAGAACATATAATATAGCAACTCATTTGACATCAAACATAACATATTTAATTCGAATTACACACATTAAACACATTTAATAGAACACCAACAATTAACACTCAATAGCACATAAACATCATATTTAAACACAATAACCAATTTAACGACATGTCATCAGAAATTAGCCTAATCTGTTGTTCCCACAACAGTCTAAACACAACTTTGCAGTCGCTCAATCTGAGGATCATGGGACATTCCTATTTAATATACATAAACCGTCACCGATTATATTCCTGATTAAACCCATTTGTTACCTTAATCGACGATTCACTTTCCACACATATTTGTGTTGACAGAATTTAACCCCAACGTTTCGACTCTTAAGAATTTGATAGAATACAACAAAGATAAGAATATGAAAAAGTGTATTTTCGAAACTATAATCAAAACATAAATCTTACTGATCAAAGGATGATTCTGATTAATGAGAAGTAAAAATACATTGACACTCCCTGAGTTGGGTAATCGACAACAACGAACGGAATTGGAGATGATTGAGAATTGACACTTTTGTGGTTTTTGAGATAACTGATATCAAAACACTGATTTTCATGACTGATTCAGTTGAAGGAATCTGAATTCAAGTTTTCAATTTTCTAAATGATAGAGTTTCAAATTTAAATTTGGATTCAAATTTTGCATAAAATGTGGTACATACATTGTTTTCCTGTTCTCACTGATAGAAATCAATTTTTGTAACAGAAAAAAATGATTTATGTTGTGAATTCGTAAATCAAATCACAATAATAAACGTAGATGTGTGGAGAGTAGTCTCAAGTAACAACCAAAAGTAGTCTAGAAAAAAGTTGCAACCAAAACTAAAGTAGTCTCAAGTAACAACAACAGACCTAGTAACTAAGCAAAGCAAAACCACAAGCATAATCAAAGATCAAAGATAAGAGAGTAGAGGGATCAACAAGCCAATATTTGTTTACCCAGTTCGTCCAATGTGACCTATGTCTTGGGAGAGAGCAGCTCTTCAATCCACTATGAAATGAGTGATACAAAGAGGTTAAAAGAAATTGGCTTCACAAGCCCTCAAAGCACAATACCTAATTTCTACCCATTTTTCAAGTCACTCAAACCTACATAGAGATCCTAAGAGAATCAAGAGAGAAAACTTTTTTATTCTTCCTCCAATGAGATCTCACTACCCAAGGTGTTCTTTTATCCAAGCCAACTTTCTTGTCAATTTCTTTTCGATAATATTACTTAACCACTATACTCAATGATGTGCCTGAAAAAATTATTTATTTTCGGACCCCTAAGATTTTGTGCTGTAGCCAAGCCTCGACAGGCTTTGGGCCAACCCTGTATGAATGATATCTTTCAACTTCTTTGTGATCCCTCTTAGTTCGTTTCAGTTCATCATATTTATTGAAAAGCTAATAGTTGCGCCACCTTTCAAATCTTGGTCATGGTGGCTTGTTCTCAGTTAGTATCATAGATACTCCCTCTCTTCAATTCAGGTTTTTGCTTCATTTTGAAGCTATTGGGAGTAGTACTCTCTCTATAGTTCTTTAGTTTTTCTTTTATTTCCATTCTACATCACTTTTGTAAAAGTATATTGAAATTAATAATATAATATGAGAAAATGGCAGTTTATCATTAAATGCGGGCATAATACCAGCTATATATTATTATCTTAACTCAAAAAATTGTCCTTATTGGACCATTTTTTT
>Ga0099826_10000903_pt1 | contig 16298 bp, 9 predicted proteins | sample Mtrugardesep15_FD_76830 | JGI IMG/M metagenome (GOLD analysis project Ga0099826, IMG submission 76830) | Root nodule microbial communities of legume samples collected from California, USA - M. trunc garden sep15 | ecosystem: Host-associated > Plants > Roots > Nodule | place: USA: California... | reverse complement strand
CAGAAAACCTCAAAGGAAGAAAATATTAACCTGAACTCCAGGATGTGTTTCATGCATAAACTCAAACAACTTATTCACAACAGTTTTTAGAAACTTCCAATGAGCTCTTAAAAACCGCGGGTACTGCCCTACGACATACCTGCCAACAGACAAGAACAAGACTATATATTATTCAACAAAGAAACAGGAACCTCAACAAACAGTAGATGAACATAAACAAATCTTACATGATATTGCTTGCAATAACAGCTTTGTTATCTTTGCCCTTTGTTATTTCACATAGATTTAATAAATCACGAATGACCATAACCAAAAATCTGTTTTCCTGTACAGAAGCAAGAATTGATCAATTGAGCTATAGATGTTAAAAACTAAAAATATTAGATCCAATAAAAGAATCAACAAGAGAAATTCCAATATCAATCAAATTTAAACAGTTAAGTAATGGATGTTATACAAGTAAAAAGAAAAAAAATATATATATTGGATAAAAATTGAGTCAGGAGCACACAGGTTTAAGTTTAGGAAAGAGCCATTTAAAATACATGTTAAAAGTCAGTTAAAGAATACTAAAGACATCAGAAGGCCACTGTAACAGAAATACCTCGACAGCCAAAAACAAAATTTTAAGTCTCTTATGTGAATTCACCAATTAAATAACTGTGTCATGTTCCCCAAACAAAAAAGCCTGGCAATCTGCTAACTTGCAAAGTAGCAGGAACAAAATTGTGCCAGACTGCTCCTATATCACCAGCTAAATAATTTTGGGTCAATGGTAGAACTGAGAAAACCATGTGTCATCATATTCCCACCAAAGTCATCAGTGCAAAATAGCAGCACTGTGGCTATGGAGACTCTTACATATTGCAACCGTCGAAACTAAAATTGCAGCCAACATACCAGGATAATGCGGCCACATTCCCTAACTAAACTGGGGTTAACACTACATTTGTCCCCTTATTTCTCAATCATTCACACACAAAAAGAAAAAAAAAACATATACGGCCTGTTTGTATTGAAATATATTGTCTGATGGTTAGACCCAGTGACACACTCCTCTCTCTCACTCCCTCCATCTCACTCTCTCCATTATGTTCTTTCTCCACAGTTTTCAGTGTTTTTGTCCCATGCTCTTCTTCCTCTTTGGTTCACATTCTTAGTTATTAAACAATGTGTTCGGGTTTTTTCTGTTAAATCATCATCTTGCCTTTTTCATTCTACTCTATCGTGTTTATCATTGCACTTCACAATCTCGGTGATTATATCTTTGATTGATGATGATTGTAGATTTAAACTACGACTTTGAGATAATTAATTATGAATGTCTTAATTTTGAAAGAAAAAAACAACAGCAATCTATTGTTGAATGTTTATATGTGCAGAGTCCCGTCATCCCAGTCCCACTATTCGCCCGCAAAATGACAAGGGATTTAGAACAAAGATTCAGACAAGGTATGCAATATCTGCCCTGGACAAACATTTATATGCAGCACTCTTCGGGTTAATATCAGTAACAAAATAAGCAAAGCAATAAAAGGAAAATGGACAAGGAATATATGATAATTCCTCATATAGTATGTAGATCAAACAAATAGTTTAATAGAAGTAATGGAAAATAGACGTTTGCTGGAAAATGCATATTTGTTTATTTGTAATACCTGTTCTTCCCCCATGGAACCTGATATAGATCCTATTGCCCAGCACAATGTGTTCAGATTGTTCCATGTCCAATCCTTACCACTTAGTTGCTTACTTAATTTTCCAAGCATCTGTACATTACAACTCATTAGTCCATTACATCAAGGAGTGCTAGTTATATAGGCACAAAAATATAACAATTTCATAACAGTTAATCAGTATATCATAAAACTTGAAATAACATATCTGCATAACATTGATATAACTAAATCTCAGTCAGCTTATTAATTTTATTGTTAAAGAACCGTGAAACACAAATTTCCATCCTAATTTGACCCATTATATGAAAATTAAAAAACAAGCTTGTAAACTGATATATTTTATGACAGATGTAAATAAAACAATATAAATCTCCATATAACAAAATTTAAAATGCATACAAAAAAGCATTACAATGCCTTTTCATTTCCTGACAGAACAAGATAAGATCAGTTCTTTCTGATTCACATACCTGCTTTTCAGTATCATCGTGATCCAGATGTGACAAGTAAATAAGAGTTTCCCTCATAATCTGTACAATGATTGAACTTGGATTAGTATGAGTTGCTTGAGAGAAACAAACCTACTATTGAGATATTTACATAAAAGAAACTAATTCAAACCAAATACATATATTGACAGTATTTAGCCCAGAAATATCTCAAATTTAATTTGTACAAAACAACTAAATAGTTCATGCTACTAAACGTATTGTGTTCACATCTATATGTTAACCTTATATTGAACGAGAACATCGCTGTCCTTCATGGTTTCACGAACTATATTCCCATTTTCATCTTCAACTATGAGAACTTCTTCCGGTTTAGCCATACGACAGATCATAAGCATTCTCAACTTAGACACTGGACCAGCATAAAGCTGTCGGCGCTGAAGAAGCTGTGGACCAAGGCCATCAACCATACCAGGAGGCATTACTGAAACCTGTTTATTCCATTGCAAATACAGACCAATGTCATTATATGAAAGGTGAAAATAGTACATCAGGTTCACAAGAGATATTCAGACTAAAATATCAACATTTCCAGCGAAAAATAATCTGCAAGATATAGTTCCTAATAACATAATTGAATACCATTTTTACAAAATGGGTATCCTAAAATCATGGTGTTTGGTTGAAGACCTACTGATCCAAATTATTTAGAAAATTCACCTTACAGCTGTGTGCAAATAAATTTAAAACAAGTCTGGGCAGATTGTGTATACAAAGCAAGCAGTATGGAAAATTGCAACGGTTCACTTAATTTTTTATAGAAGAAATTTATTAAGAGATGGAAAATAGAGTTACATAGGGAAATAAGGATAAGAAAACATCATTAGGGGGTGGTGGGGTGAATGAGGGCAGAACTATCTGCCAAGCTACAAGCAAATAATGCTGAACAGTCAACACTACAGAAGCATCAACTCTCAATGTTCCATGTGAATATATAAAACAATATCAAGTACGCTAAATGGGAAGAATCCTTTTTGTTTTGGTCAAATGGAAAGAATCCTTTTGTGCTACACAAAAGTGTATTGATGGGAGAAAAGAAATTGTGGATTTTAGCCATCAAGGAACAAGGATTTCACACGTCATTAAAGAGAGTACCTGTGATCCCAACATGTTTGTGGCTGCTGCAGCAGAATTCTCCAAGCTGCGGTGTGGCTGAAAAAGTTCTGAAACCAAGGCATTCCAATAGTCCAGACAGACCTGGTATTTGTACAAATTAAAGTAATATATGAATAGTGCATATACAGAACAGGATGAAGAAAATGCCTACTCATGCAAGATAAAAGGCTATTGGGAATTGGGATGCTTTTGGGGGCAAGAGAGAAGAAAGCTTTATCAACATAAGCTTCAGGAATGAGCACTTAAGCTCGAGTACTCATATCATTAACCATACAGAGCCATGACACATATGACAATATCATACCTTGAAAACCTCAGTATCGTCCACATATGAGATGTTGATTAGGTATTCAAGACCCAATAGTAAAGCAGAGATATTCTCTTGTGTGGATTCCAGAATTCGTATGTGAACCTGCATAAACAGTAAAAATGTTTAGAGTTTAATACCCATCAAGCAAAAAATGGGAACATAGTATGGAAGCAAAAGAGGGGAAGAGGAGGAGGAGGTGCTACACACATATGGAAAAGGAAATTTAGGCACCACAATATAAGATACAAAAATAAGGGTCCACTTTTAAATACGCCACCACAAGTATGATATAGTTGACAATGCATAAAAACTACTGTAAGATATTAGAGTGGAAAATTCAGATAGAAAACAATACAAATTTCTGTATTTGATAGCGTAAATTCTTGATCAAAAAAATCACGGAACAATTGTTTATATACATGCTAATCCTGCATTAACAGTGGTACTTGTCCTACACCCACTGATAACTAACTTGAAACAGTTACAACTCAGTTAAAGCTTAAGTGGCAGCTACTTTAACCAACTCATATGCATGGCAATGGATAGCTAAGCAGTAATAAAGCTAGTATGCTCACACATAAGAAAGGTCTAATTCTATCACATAGTTCCACTTCCATATTGTTTCATTATTATATACTTATAAGATAAAATCCCCTAGAGAGAGAGAATAAACCCTACCTTGAAAAATAAGGTGAAGAACAGTGCCAAATTCTGTATAAATGCCTGGACAGACAGTGTGAATAAAAAGTCAATGCTAGACATCACAAACAATTCAGTAAAACAGGCTTCTTATTTTCAGCAAATTGCAAAGACTCACTTGTTCCTCACTTGAACCGTGTGCATATGCCTCGGGTATATTTGTAGTAGGTGGGAGTATGCTCTGATGCATTAAACATAATATCATCCCCAAATCAGCCACAAAAATTATAATTGTTTTACACAATCAAAATAGAACAAAATGGATCATGACTACTATGAAGCAAATAAACAAAAAGAAAAGTGCAGCATCTGCATGTGGAACAAAATGAAAAGCTATTTAAATTAACCATACCTGCAACTGAACCATGAATATGTTATACATCTTAACATATTGTGCATCATAGTAATTCCCAAATTGAAGGGATGCCACCTGTGAACATAAAAAAATGAATGATAGTCTTTAAAGTTTAAAGTAAATGCACAAGCACTAGGAAGCGGGACAATACCTCGGTTAAACATTGCAATGTCAGGTTTCGATATGCTTGCATTGTGAAAAACTTCAGTAATGTCTCAAGCTGTGATTAACACAAATACCAAAAGATCTCATATTTCCTCCATGACAGTGTAATATGAATTAAACAGATGTGTATACCTACCAATGGTGATTCAAATATATAGCCCAAGGGAATCCAAGACAAGAAGGCATGCAATGTAGAGAGTGTTGCACGTATGAGCTCAGTTCGTTGGGAAACTGATAACACGAATAAGCATAACTCATGTATGAGCTGAAATTCACTGCAAACAACCCATGTGTAATCCTTAGCAATGTATAGGCAGTCCATAAAGAGTAAGCGTAGACAAACTACATTAAATAATTGAACTGCTGACAAGCTATCAGGTTAGTTTTTTTTTTAATAGACAAAAGCTATTAGCTGTTACCTATTCAATGATTGTTTAAGCTCTTTAATCTTCTGCTGAGTCATCTCGCCTCTTGAAAAATCAAAAACCTCTTCACTCAAAAGCTGAAAGAACATTTCATAATGTTACTCATTGATTTAAGGAATAGATTTTAACATAAATGAAGATAAACTTACCTTCAATATAGCCATACAATTCTCACAAATAGTTTCACTAGTCTTAGCTGCTGAAACAAGGTCAGGAATAAAGTTTCGCCATCTCGCTGGCCACTCATGCTTCAGAATCTGCATACACAATATATACAGATCATTATATAAATGTTACAAATCTTTAGGTAGTTACCAACACATCAAAAGATTGGAAAGAAATCTTGCAAATCTTAATTGTTAATGAGGAAGGAAAAGGAAATCTAAATCCCCGTGTAAAAACAGAAATCAACTGAAGAAATTATATAACTTTCAACAAGATAGAGAAAGCAAACGAACCGAATAACACAGGAAAAAATCAATCTAAATGATAGAAGGAAAATGCAATGTCAATTTTACCTGAACTAATATAATGTTGAGTTTGTTGACATACAATCGCTCCGTTCGAAATGAGGCCTCATTGCGAGAAAGCTGTGCAAGATAGGTAAATAATGGAATAAAGGATACATAATTAATACAAGCATTGATAAAACAACAAAGTAAGTTGGGCTAGCTCATGTATCAGCTTCCTCCATGTGAGTGATACCTGTACAATAACATCGGAGATGAAATTTTTCATTCCATCCCGCTGCTCAACTGGTAGTGCATTCCATCTATATTTAATCACACCCTCTAGCACCTGTATTAACAAGCATAAGGAAAATATATACTGAGAAATGCAGCTAAGAATAGAATTATGGTAACAAAGTGGAAAAATTGTAGGACATTTAATAATCATTACTTCGGAAGCACTGACAACCATGTTGGATGCAAAGGTGAAAATGAAAAACAAACCAAGTGAAGTGTAAACAAGCAAATGAAAACATGATACAGAAGTACAGACGTCCATAGTTTCATCCAACAAAGCAATACGCAAAATTTAGTATTTAAGATTGCTTCCGCATCCCATATATAGGACTCTGACATCTCTCCCTCCATGTCCACCATGAGATCACAGGCAAGTTACCAAGCCTCACACGTCAGTTGTGTTGGAGCATGTGGAGGAGCCGTCACACTCAGATGATTACTCGATACACAGAGTATTAACTGGTGAATTTATTGTGGAAAATCTTTTTCTTTATCTAACAAAGCAATTATTTACCAAATATCCATGTTTACTGCAAGATGAAGAATAAACAGAACTGAACTAATTCAGACAACAAAGCAGAAAAAGAAAACAAAATTCTTAAAGGCAGGCCCGTGATGCATCCAACTGTGGGCCAGATCAAATAAACAGGGACTGATCCATCAAGAAAGGTTGTTTGATGGAACAGGGTTGTTTGATTTAATGTAATGCAGTCGCGTAAAGGGAAAGAAGGGCGGGGTAGAATTTTCAATGACTAAAAATTAGGGCAGTGGGGTCAAATATATAAAAATAGGGGGCATGGAATAAAATAAAAACTGTAGATACCAAGTGTAATATTTTAGGACTTAACTTAGGTACTGTTCCACACATGCGGTTTTTACTGTGTTCAACTACAAATAAAGCATAACCGCCCACAATAAATGCTGTCCATGTTTTGTGGGATGCAGTTAATGACGTCATCTTCAAATTTTTAACTAGGAACCATATGAACAGTTTTCCAATAACAGTACCTAAGTTTTCTCCAATATTTTAAGCCTCAATGGCACATCTGCACACAGCACGTCCTCATTGACGCATGAGTCCCCCACTGGTTTTGGTATTCTTCCTTTTTTGAGTTTGTTTCATTCTAGGTAGTCAATCCCGGCGGGACCCTGGACGAGCGGCGCATCTCACAGAAAAACCGGGACGGGAATGTGAATCCCAGCCCACTTCTGGTTTGCAGCCGCTCCAGGTGGGAGAGCGGGTTCACGGTTCACGTGCTCCGGCTACCAGGTTCCCGCTCCAGGAAAATCACGATTTTGACCATCAAATTTGAACCATTTGAAGGGCAATTTGGGTTTTTGGCACAACCCTAACTCTTTTCTCTCTTCTCCTTTCCTTCCTTTCTCTGTATCCGCCATTTTCAACACTTAACCCTTTCATTCATTACCTGTTCTCTGTTTTTATTATCATATGTTTTTTTGTTTGTTACATTGGAATCAGCTACTACTTAAACACATTAAACAACACGTTGAATCTCTCCTCTGTTACATTGAATCTCTAACTAGTAGATCTGATTGCCTATTTAATGTAAAAGTTAGTCGATATGATAATTGACAAGGTTTATTAAAATAAAGATCTGCAACAACAATTGTGACCGCAAATCCACAATGTCAAACTGCCGAGGTTCTAAAGACCTGAGCAATCGGACGACAATTGCAACTCTGAAATATCAAGGACCGCGTTGCAGCCACAATTTAAAACATTGGTAATCATTATCTAACATTATGGTAACAATCTCAGCTCATGTATTACTTGAGTAAAATAAGGTACATTTGCTTTCAGGGTGGAGTAAGGTTCTCAAGCATAAACATAGCTAAAAAACTAACCTGCAAAGCAAAGAACTTGGTATTTAGATTTTGAGTGTTCTGTAAAATATGCATGACTTGTAGCCACATGTCTGGATTATTTTGCAATTCTCGCAAAATCTGGTCAGCAGCAGTTCTCTGCATTGCGTTTGGAACATAAAAAACTGTCATCGATAAAATTCAAGTAATTAAATTTAAGGTTTAAACATGATTTTAGTCCCCACAGATTTTTTTTATTAGATTCAGTCCTGCAAATGCAAATTCAAAAAATGTTGCTTTTGATCCTGACGTCATATGTGGCACAATAAAATCACGTCGCATGGCCGAATAAGCTGACAGCGGGGATTAAAAACAACATTTTTTTAATTTGCATGGACCCAAACCAAACAAAAAGACTTACCGGCAAAGAAAAAAAAAACACGCTATAATCGAAGGGACTGAAATCATATTTAACCGTTAAATTAAAAACAGACCATATAAGCAGAAAATTAAATAAAAATATCAAATTTTACACATAATTCATACTTCCCTAACTTAAAATCCCAACTTTTTCTTAGTAAAAACCACTAATTTCTTCGAATTCGAAACAATACAGCCCAAAAAAATTATAATTAAATACACCGAAACAAATTCACAGTTAAGAAAAAAAAAAACAAATCACAATAATCTCAGACCTTAATCATCATAGTCGTAAATTAACACAGAATTTAACAGTACTAAACCCTAAACCCTAAAACTTAAATTTTCCTTAACGTTTCATCATTCTCAGACACTGAACAACACTAAAAAGTGATGAAATCGAAAACACAACTCGAACTGAACTGAACCAAACCAAATCAAATGAAGAATGAAGCTGAACAGTGAAAACGAAGAACCAGCAATGGAGATAAACCTGTTCTTTAGATCCGGTGCCATAGAAGGCAGCAACAGTAGCATCGAGCAAGGGGACATCAATGGGTTGAGACAAATCACGGAGTTTCTCCGCGGCCATGGCGAAGAGAGAAAGTGATAAACCCTAGAAAATAAGCGCGGTTGAAAATAAGCGATTATTGGAAGATGTGAAAGAAGAGAGAAAACGGGATGGGAGGGAAGAAAAAACGAATAGAAGAGAGGCGAAGGAGGGAGGTTTTTGGAGTTTTATAGTCGAAGGAAGAATAGCTTCAATTTGAAGCAGAGTTTGAATTTTTAGCTATTTTTTTATTTTTATTATTTAATTAACTCATTAATCTTTTACAAAAATAAGTGCTTATCTTATGATAAATGTTTGTTTCTAGATAAAATGAAGTTAAATTATTTTTTAATGATTTACAAGTTGTTTTTGTATGTGATTATGGATGGATATCATAAGTTGAAATAGGCTTATAAATATGATATAAGTTGCTTCTTGACTGACTATTGATCTTTTTTATCGTCACGTTGATTATGTAGCTATCTGAAATACGTCATAGAGTCAAAGATGTTTATTCTATTGGTGGTTGGTAGCTAGGTCAATTACACACTTATTTTTGCCTCAACTTTGAAAGCTTTGATCAAAGTTTTTAATATATGGAATACGTCATAGAGCCAAAGATGTTTATTCTATTGGCGGGTGGCAGCTAGATCAATCATACACTTATTTTCAGCCTCATCGTTGGAAGCTTTGGTCAAAGCTTTTAATAGTTTTGATCTAACTATTGTTTTGTAATCAGTTATTGTACTATTAAAAGCTTTGATTTGATTTTAAATGATTATGTTTCAATTGTTTTATTTAGAAAGCAAATATTGGTGGTAACTATCCTGCAGCAAATGGTTATGAATGGTTGTTGGATAAAAGAATAACATCTAATCGTCACCAAAGCTCTTGGATGTGGATTTGGGAACTTAAAAGCTCGTGAAAAAATCAAATTCTTAATTTGGTGTGTCTGACATCGATTTATTCCTACCTTACATGTGCTTTAGAAGAGAAACATGTTCCAATTCGTTTGTTGTTTCAGGTCTTTACTTCACGAGGAAACTATTTTTCACTACCCAAGAGACTGCTCGGCTGCAAAGAAAGCGTGGCATAGTCTTGGATTCACGGACATCAGCTTCTTCTCAAAATTTAATCTTGAGGATTGAATTCGAACTAGCTCCACTTGCCCTTCAATGTGTTTGTTCTTAGTTAGGCTTTGGTCAAATTAGAGAGCTTGCAATATTGTTTACATGGGGAAAGGAAAAAACTCTTTTTGTTTCAAGTCATAGATAGGAACACTTGCCTTTGTTATGGAAGTTTGCTTTCCAAACAACAATATCTCGCCAATTGATATTAGATCGGTGTCTTGGCATCTAAGTATTGTTTTGTTCTTAATGTGGATGAATGTTGTCTTAGCGGGTGGTAGAGCTTGAGCTGGTGGTTTAATTAGAATAGGTGATGTAGTTGTGTAATTGGATTGCAACTTTCTAGTAATTGCCAATAATACTTATGCGGAACTTATGACTTTGTTTCATGGTCTGAAGCTTGCTAAGAATATTGGTTGCCATCATATTTGTTGATATTCGGACTCGAAAACTAATATTGATATTGTTACTAAGCATGTTAAAAAGTACCACTATTATGCTTTTATTAGAGAAGGGAATGCTACTGCAGTTTTGTTAGCTAAATTGGGCTATGCCAAAGATGACAGGTTCAAGATTTTGGATTTCCCGTCGAAAGACTTGAATTCTTTTATTTGAAGTGATTCCTGGACGGTTCTTTATCCTCGGGGCTAAGCCTCTTTCTTATTTGAGGATATGTACCAAAGAAATAGTGTCACAAGTGTTTATGTTGGTATATAAAGCTTTCATAAGTCAATATGAATAAATCCTAAATAATTTTTTTACTCAAGTGATAAACAAATCTTATTCGTGATAGAATCGATTGAAAATGTGATTGGTCGTATTTCATTTATTTCCATCCAATTCCTGGACTATCAAGATCATTTTTCATCGAAATCAGAAGATTTTTTACCAACAAAATGGATGAGTCAAGGAAAAAAAAATCTCACCTTTTGTCATTGGACATTCAAGTGCAAGGGATGGGGAAATTATAAAGATAAATTAAGGAGTTTTTGTTTAGACCTAGACTTTAACCCATGTGATGCACGCGTTTAGAGTTTCTTATATAAGTATCAAATTAGCTATATTATTAAAAATCACTCACAAATAAGTTATTATAAACCACTAACTATCATTTAATGGAATAAAACATTTTTTCAAAAATGGATCGGTGATTAACCCGGTCAACGTATTGGACTACTGGTCGTTGGTTATTGGTCGAACCATTGGATCACTAGTTGAACTGCATATCAAAACTGAATGACCAAATTGTTTAAGTATAAGTTTGCTATATTATTAGAAACAACCAACTGCATTTTAATGGATCACAATGGTGTTTTAAATCGATGATCAACACAGTAAAGGTATTACCTCATTGGTTTGTTGGTCGAACCACCGAGTCATTGATTGAACCGCATGACTGAGTCGAATGATCCCGCTGTTTAATTCGATTTATATAAAAAAAATTACATGTATTAAATCAAATTGAATCTAATCACTCAAGTTAGATCGATCTTTATTCAAAATTTTAAAAAAAAATGTTTAGGGTCATGCTAATATCGGTCTATATTGAAAATTTTAAAAAAATGGTTAGGGTCATGCTAACTAGGAAATAAAAAGGTAACTTTTTCGTTGAATTTTTTTTTCCTCTTTTAAAAGATTGATTGCTCAAGTTCTTAGCTATTGTTATTATATTTGATTTCATAAGTGGGGCACTAGTTAGCCTTTTTCCAGTTTTTTTATTCAAAGAAGAAAAGGAGGTTGATTTGCGTTTCACTTGAGGCTTCTTACTCCAGCTTCTATCTCGATCTAGCAAAACAATCTTAACAAATCTTCTTATGTACAAAATCGTACCCCAACCTAGTTTCAAGTAGTTAGCATACAAGCGAAGAAAGCTGATTCACATTTAGTACATTCCTCTTATGGTTAGAAGAAAATGAATCCTCTAGCTCTGACAAAAAAGTCCTCTTCCATGTTACGACAAATAACTCCCAAGAAATAGCAATGTGACACAAAAGTGTCTCTCGTGGCATTGGAATCAAGACAAAAAAAGTGGACCATTTACCCACTTTTTTATCAACTATTGTGGAAAGATATTTAGGGTGAGATGGTTTTATAGGAAGGCAATAGTGGATATATTGGACAGTAGCTGAACATCTCGTGCTTCACTCAAACACTCGACATTCTGCAAATTTCAATTTCAATATATATTCAATTCAACATCACGTGTTTCATTCCTTCAAAAAGAAAAAAAAGAAACATCACGTGTTTCACTAATACATTGGACATTATGCAAATTTTGGAGAAACAAAAAACAATGGGGAAACAAATACTATGGCTGATTAGGTGTGTCATGACCTGACCAGTGTAGGTGTTTGTTTGAGTAGGATCATCTCTATTTTTTCTTTGTATGTATTACCATAGGGGATGATTTAATGATTTTGTAGGTCTAAAACGAATTTTAAATTGAGGTCTTGTAAGCGTGTTGACAGAGAAACATAAAAATTAAGAGCACTAAATATATAATTTTATTCGAGGCATCTTGGACATTAAATACGAGTATCACTTACAGTCAATATTCGAATATTGATTCATCAAGTTGTGAAAGTTTAACCACTTCTGTTAGACTCGACCCCATTAGTGAAAGAACTTTTTAAAAACAAAAATTTGGTTAATTTGATAATATATGTTGAAGATAATTTTTAATATAGACATCATTTACCTTCCGTTAAACCTTGAAATATCAGAGTATAATATTAAATTCTGACATAATTATTTTTTGACTTTTGCATATTTTCATTAGATAGAACCTCCCTTAATATATTTTCAACAAATAACATCATATCCATAGAAATTTGAAGAAAAAAATAAATTAAGATAGTACATTAATCAATGACGTAGCTACGTTTCGGATCAAATGTGCACCATAAACTAAATTAACTACTAACCGACCTAGGATTGCAAATGTTTAAAGAATTTGACTTGCAAAAATGTACTTAAAGTGAAAAGATTCAAGGTTCTAATATGATGCCTACAAAATTTGGGAGCCTAAAACCCTACTTTAGTGGCAGCCACTTTGGGGCGACCCAGTTATAGTTTTCAAGTATTTTGATGTGTATAAAAAGATAAATTATTATATACTCTCTCCGATCACATTTACAAAAAACTTTTGTTTTGAAGATTCATAAAGAACTGATGTAAAGATATTATATTGATATACTTTTAGCAAGTGTACTAAAAATGAATCGAAGTAATAAAATTTATAAGTTCGTATCCACAGGAACTGTTTCAATTTCTACTCGACAAAGATGTTAAAATTAAGGATGTGTTAAAATTATGGTTGCCCTAGGCAGTTGGATTAAGTGCTAAAAATAATAAATTGCAAGTAAATAAAAATGGTTGGAAGTTAATAGAAAATAAATGATTAAGCCGGTGAATCCGCTATTGCTCTATATGGTTAGTTTATCTCTTTTTATTCTCAATTGCTATTCAATCTTTACAACAAATTAACTAAGTGTTTTTGATCAATCTCTTGACTCAAAACCCTTTCCTAAGTTATAACCCTATTAATCTCTTAAACAGATTGAATAACAGCGGGAGCGGAAGCGATGTCGGAACATTAATTTATATGTCATAACCCTCAATTTCCTATCTCAAGGTTCCTGTGTTGAGTTAAACAGAATTACTATTTCAATTCCTAAGATCAATTTATGTGATTGCAAGAAGCTAGGGTTAATAGTCCTGCAAACAATCATAGAATTCTGTCGTCGACGGTGTTGCTCCTCAGTTTATATCCAATGGTGCTGTTGTTGTCCTCAAATTTCCATGTGCTTCTTGGCGTGATGCGTGCGGCTTCTATGGTTCCAAAACCGTGATTCAATTCTGCCAAAACGTGAATAAAATGTGTTGTGCGGCTGGATTCTCCTTATATAGCAAGCATAACCTAGTTTTCTTTTCATTCCAATGCATGTTACGCTTTTCTTTTGCTTCAGCCCAATGTCTTTTTGTCTCATACCTTCTATTCACACCACCCAAAAGCAAAACACTTGTTCATGTGTCATCCAATTAATTCATACGTGGCAGCAACTTTATTTAATCATGGTGGCATGTTTCGTTGTTCATCGTGCCACGAAATTTCCAGAACGTATCAGTGAATTCCACGTCCTTGCAACGTGCCACAATCCTTGCTCAACGTGGCACGATTCTTAGGCAAATTTCCATCTTTTCATCAATTTCTTCTTTTGAGCTCTTGTTCCGTTTTTGATCTGATCTCACCATGAATTACAAGTAATTGACTCTCTAAATGCCATAAAAACATCATAAAAAGACTCTCAAAATGTGAAATGACGGACTGTCATCATATATCATAGTCTCATCAGTGTAGCTTAATTTGTAGCTACAAGAAACATGATGTGTAGGCCCAGAGTTCGATCTCTGGATTCCTCACTTCTCTACACTTAAAGTGTGTGAAACTAGCCACTATACTACATGACCAAGAAAAAAGAGAACTATCATGTCATATATAGCTAAATTCTCTAAAATATAATGTTAAATATCAAAATGGAGGCAAATTTATTGGTATATTAGTTCGTTAGTCTATTTAAACATATATATTGCTTATTTACGTACATTCATATGAAATAGACTTTTAAACAAACTAATATATCATATGATGTTTACGAAAGGCTGAATCCAAGTCTATAAAAATAAGCCTACAACAAACTACATGCCATTGCTCAAAAAAAAAAAAAACTACATGCCAAACTTATACTGTACACAGCCAAACTCGACACAATCTATTTCCACCCATATATTAAAGAAATAATTCAAAGTCAATTATTTGTTTATTATGCTTATTTGGGTGTAACGTTAGTTTGGTTTTCTTAAATTAAAATAAGATTTATTTTAAAAAATAGATATATTTTCAAATATAACAAAAAGTATATATTCTATTTTTTATTAATAATTTTTTATTATTATATTCGGCAAGGTTCAAAAAGAAAAAATATACTTTTTGATTAACCCTAGTTTGTAATACGTGCGTTATTATCAAAATATGAAAAACCTAGTTTGTATTATAAGGCTGTGTTTGGTAACACAAAAAAGCTAGCTTATAACTTGTTGGACTAGCTTATAAGCTTGTTTTGATAAAATAGGATGTGTTTGGTAAAAAGCTTTTTCCACTAGCTTTTAGCGTTTTTTGAAAAGCTATTTCAAGTAGCTTTTTAGCTTATAGCTGATAGCTTTTTATAATTTTTTCCAATTTTAACCTCATTACATTAATTTTAATATTTTGTAAAAGAAAAATAAACTACCCACGTTCCCATGTTTTTATAGTTTACTGTTTTATAGTTTGTTGTTCACTTTTTTTTTTACAGTATTTTTTTTATATTTTGTTGTTCACTTTATTTTTTATGACATTGCTTTTAATTAATGTAGTATTTAATTTTAAATATAATATAATAATAAATAAATTGTGAAGCTAGTTTAGATAAATAAAATTCTTCAAAAAATGAAATTTTTTTGAATAAAAAATGTCAATTCAGTTCATAAAGCACATTTATTATTTTAGAGTTGAAAGTAATTGGAAATAAATTTTGATATTTAAAAAGAAATACATTAAGTAAAAAAAAATTGCATATATAATTTTTTTAAAAATTAAATAAACAAACATGTCATTTTATATTTATCAGTTAACTAACTTTACCAAATAATTTAATTTTAATAAGCTAGCTTTTTAAAATTCATAAAATAACATTGTTAAAAAAATGTCAATTAAATTCATAAAATACATTTATCATCTGGGAGATGAAAATAATTTGAAATATTAAAAAGAAATACATTAGGAGAAAAATCATATATGTGATTTATAAAGAAATAAAAATAAACAAATATGTCCTTTTACGTCATTTTATATTTATCAGTTATTTTAACAACTAATTTTACCAAACATTTTTATTTTAATAAGCTAGCTTTTCAGCTATCAGCTATTAGCCACGGCTGTAAGCTAACTTTTCAGCTATCAGCTAGTTTATAGCTTATTTTTACCAAACACACCCTAAATAGATAGAGGTCAAAGAATATCTTATTGCACGCTGCCGCAATCCTCACCTTTTTTTTCTACCCATGGCGGTCGACGACCCACGACGGAGGTTTTGATTATTTCATTTTTTATCTTTGAATGGTGTTTGTTTATTCCCCTCATCACATCACAAGGATAAACGAGCTTGAGTGCAAAACGAAGACAGAAGAAATAGGTACAGCTTTTATTTGTTTGGGAATTTTTTCATACTCAAATTTACCAGTGTTGTCTCTGATATTTATATTCATCTATTGTTTTTTGTTTTTTTTTTTTTTGTTGTGGGGTATATTTTTTTTTTGTTTTGTTGTTTTTTTT
>Ga0099826_10000902_pt1 | contig 16306 bp, 9 predicted proteins | sample Mtrugardesep15_FD_76830 | JGI IMG/M metagenome (GOLD analysis project Ga0099826, IMG submission 76830) | Root nodule microbial communities of legume samples collected from California, USA - M. trunc garden sep15 | ecosystem: Host-associated > Plants > Roots > Nodule | place: USA: California... | reverse complement strand
TATTTTTTCTTTATCATTTAAAAAGTTTAACAAACTAAATGAATATATTTATACTTAATTTCCTTCAAAAAAAAATATACTTATTTTTTCATTATTCCAATTATACTCTTAAACAACTTTTTATATAATAAAGATTGTTTGTGTCATTAAAAAAAAACATATTTTTACTTTTAATCAAAACCAAAAATTCATAAAAAAAATACCTTTCATAATTTTTAAACGTTAGCGCAATAAAAAGAGCGGAGAGATGGGCACGGAATGTCCGTCTTTCCGCTAGTAATTATAAATGAAAGTCATAAACCCATTTGAGTTGATTCGGTGGTATTGACTTAGCACAAGCGAGTGTGCTCCTCCAAAGTCTTAACTTCGATTCTCCCTACTATCAATCTTATAATGTGTTCCACCTCATGGTCTTACCTTCGATTCTCTCCGATACAAGATTGAGGTTTGCAAGGCAGTGTAATTTAGCAATTTAAAAACGGGTTAATATGTTTCTACCACCCTGTAATTTGGGCGAGTTCTGGTTTACCCCATGTAAAAAAAAATTTAGAGTCTAACCTTGTAATTTGAAGATTCTTTCGAAATAGACCCTGTAATTTGAAGATTCTTTCATTTTAGACCCTGAGGTCATCTGACTGTGCAAACATGATGACGTGGCACGCTGAGTCAACATTTTTGGATGATGTGGCGCACTGACTGTATAATTAATTTTGTTTTTAATTTTTTAATTTTCATATATATTAATTTAAAAATAAAAAAACAGAAAATTAATTTTAAAAATAGAAAAAAATTCAGATTATTTTTTTCAAAATTGAAACAAGCAAAAAAAAATTAGATTTTTTTTTTAAATTTAAAAAATCAGAAACAAATTCAGATTTTTTTTCAAAAGTAAAAAAAATTCAGATTTTTTTTCGAAAATTTTATTTCAGAATTTTAAAAAATTTGAAAATTAATATTTTGAAATTAAAAAAGATCAAAAAAATCCAGAATTTATTTTCTAATATAATATAAAATTCTGTAACTTAATTTTGAAAAAAAGAAAAAAAAAAGTTACAATATATATTTCAAAATGAATTTGAAATTAAAATAAGTTCAGATTTTTTTATAATAAATTTTTTTCTTAAAAATCAAAATTCTGGAAATTAAGATAAGTTTCTATTTTTATAAAAAAAATACAATTTTTTTTTGTAAAAGAATTTAAATATTCTAAAAAGTGATTTTTTTTTTCAAACTAAAACTTTTTATTTTTTCTGAAAAAATAAAATTCTGGAAAATAAGACAAGTTTTTATTTAATTTTAAGTAAAATTATTTTAATTTTTGTAAAAAAAAAGTATTCTGGAAATTAAAATATATATTTTTTAAAAATAATGTTTTTATTTTCTCTAAAAAAATATAAATTTGGAAAAAAAGTTTTTTTTTTGAAAAATATTATCTAATTTTTTGTTTTCATTCTGGAAAAAATTAAAAAAAAAATTAAAAAAGTTTTTTAGACTTTTGATTCCATAATTTTTATTTTTAAATAAACCTGAAATTTTTAATTTCAAATTTGTTTTTCTAAATTTTTTATTTTTTTTACAAATAAAATTCCTGATTTTTTTTATTTTTTTTAGAAAATTCGGTTTATTTTCAAAAATATTTTGGATTTTACGATTTTTTTTATTTTCAAAAATTAATTTTCAGATTTTTTAAATTTTTTTATAGTTTTTAAAAATAATAAATTATACAGTCAGTGTGCCACATAATCTGAGATCCACAGTCAGCATGTCACGTCAGCATTTTGTCTAGTCAGATGTCCTCAGGATTTAAAACGAAAGAATCTTAAATTATAAGGTTGGAATCTTTTTTTTTATAGAGGGCGATAAACCAGAACTCGCGGTAAAAACATATTAACCTTTTAAAAACAACAAAGTAATATGATTTCGCTTCTCATGTCTCAAACTTCCTTCTCTCATACATACCTATTGTCTGACATTCTTCTTCGACTTCAAAGATTGCACCATGCAGTTTCTTGCAAATAGCATCTCTCTGGTATATTTTCGACCTATTCAACCCTCTTTCGCTTTTCTTATGCGATCTAGAAAATTTATTTTCCTTCTTATCTTCCTATATGTTTTTATGGCTTCTCTTTCGTTGAATGATTTCTGGTTTCTAAATTTGACATCAATCTATGTTTTCGTTGTATGTTTATTGTCTTTCAATTTTGACTATTTATTTCGTCCATTGTATGTGATTAGTGCTCCTCATGCACCAAACTTCTCATTCAATTTGTTTAAAGTATAATAGCAGTAATTATAATAGTAATGTGATGGTTTAGAGATTAATTTGTGGGATCCATTGTGATTTAAAACATGGAAATAAATCCATGAGTGCTTAGATGAGATGACACAGGTCTCTTCTAGCTTAACCAAGGTCCTGACTTCAAATCCAACTTTGGGAGGGAATGCTTGCCGCCCATTTGGGTCCCACAATGCTTGAGGGTTAGTCTTCGTAGTTGCGTGCAGAGGATACCAAATTTACAAAAAAAAATGGAAATAGAGTCCACAAGTCCTATCTCAATAGACAAAAATGCCGAAGTTGTTAGGCTCGACGCCGTGATTGATGTTCGAACCCTGCCTCTTCCACTTGTGTGTTTGAGTTTCCAATGACTTTTGTCATTTTGTCTATCTACAAAAGAAAAAAAAAATTATGGGAGGAATCAATTATTATCTTTGAATGTCAGGGATAGGGTAGGGGCTTTATATTCACCACCCCAATCTTTACCAATCCTTAATTCTATGCAAATACAAATTGAAATTAAATAAACCTACCCCCGCTGTGAAGTATAAGCAAAAAAGTAAAATAAAGTTGATGTATCTAGTTCAAATCTTTAATCAAATACATAAACTTTGTTTGACTTTGAACTTATATTTGAAACCGGAATATAATATCACCGAATGAGAAAATACTTTAGTGTATACTTTTCTGTTTTGGCTTTACACTGCTTACAATTTTTAAACCACGGCCTCATAGTCATAGATTGATAGCATTGAACAATCAATTCCTTCCCACAAACGAATATTTAAACACACATCCTTTATTTGTGTGATCAGGCAGTTTAGAATCATACTAATGTGATTTTTGTTTTTGTTTTTGACAAGGTGTGATTTTTGTTGTTGTGGAGTAGTGCTTTAATACATACATTGCAAGGGTTATATGTCTTTGAATGCGAGGGGTTGGTTAGGGGCTTTATATCCACCACCACCCTGCCATGTTTTTATAATTTTGGCTTGACGATCCGTATAATTTGTTTAAGCCATGGGCCTTTAGCCTTTACTATGATAAAACAAAGGCTTGGTCATAAAGCAGCCTTATTCACCATTCTAATATGATTTCTAGATCCCCTCATCTTTTCTATGGCATGATTTGAATTCTATTGATCATGTGGTTCTAAATGTTTTAGTAGTACAAATAATCATGAAATGAATTGATGCCTATAACCTAATATATATGCTTATTGCACCATTTAAGTTCAGCTGCTTATTTAAAGTTTACTTAATACAGCGTTCAGAAAACATCTGAAGTGCAGTTGGTTTAAAAGAGCAACGGAGATTACACAGCGCTTCTATGGACCCATCTATAGGGCAGCAGATGAGTAATCAACAGGCCACAGTCAATGAACAGCCTAGTACTCAAATCAATGGTAGTAAACAGGTGCCTTTTGACATTTTGCTCCCTATCTTGATTCCCCAACTTGACCAAGACAGAGCCATTGAACTCCAAACTTTATTTGACAAATTGAAGGTGTGTTTCTCAAATCAGTTTCATTATCATGTCATGTTCCCTCTTTTCTGTACTAAAAGCTATTAAAGTTTGTGGCACAAGGCTTTGCGATGTCATTTGTTCTAGAGAGATGAAGTACCCAAACATCAATTTGTACGGCTTATGAAAGGTATTGTGGGGAAGCAGATGCTTATGTCAGCATTAACAGAAGTGCAACAACAGGTACGTAGATTAGATGGTTTATGCAGTGTTGTAGATGATTTTTCTTAAGGTCGTTGAAAATTGATTTCATCCTTTTTTTCATCTAGAGAAGAGGCAACCTAGGTTCAGCAGCAACTGTTCGAGAGATACCATTAACGATGCGAACACTAGAACTCTGAAGGTCTACCACAGATGAAAGTATAGGGATGGAGAAAGTATAGCCAAATGAACATTGACGATGTGATGACAAAAACAGCTAGTGACAACCACAGTTATGGATTCATCACTGGTGAAGTTATTTGCGCTTTGCTTTGGGGAAGGTCGTGGAAGTCGAAGACAGCGGACGAGAATCGTGGTTCATGATTCATCACTGGTGAAGTGGAGTGGCCGTGAAAGTTGAAGACGTCGTACTAGATCGTTTTGGAGAAGGTACAATTCCATGGGGGAGAGAAATTGAAAATCTTGGGACGTCATTCGCAAAGCATTCGGGGATGTTGTATTCACAAGAATTAGCGCGTTTCTCTTATATTTCTCCCTCATATCTTTTATTTTGTTACTACGCATATATTTGGTTTCAATTTTAGAGGATCAAAAGTGTTTTAGAGGTTGCAGAATTAATTCTACTCGAAGTTATTATCTTCTAAAATAACATATACAATAGATATAAATGAGTAATATGTCCTCATTGCTGCTGCGGTCACTGCTAATACTGTTGAAATCAAGAGCTTTAGTATAAGTCCTCGACTAGACTTTGTAGCCGACCACCCTTTCTTATTTCTAATTAGAGAAGATTTGACCGAAACGATCCTCATTGTTGGACATGTGCTCAATCCTCTTGTTAAGTTTTCTTAGCAACTCTCACACTAGATTGGATTGAAAATAGATAAATAGGGAACCTGCAGTTTTCTAATATTTGCTTATTAATCTCTTGTCTCAACTAATGATGTTGTAGGGAATACTTTCCCTTTACTCTCTCGTGGATAATCATCAAAATTCTAAATCCTCAACCTAACTAAGATCATGGTCCCTTATCGTGTGATTTTCTATTTGTTCTTGTTTCTGATGTGAACCTAGACTTTTTGGTAAATTAAAACTGGACATTGTTACTAGTTTTGATACATGAAACCTAAAGGGTCATTTGAAGTTCAACGTTAATTTTAGTCATAAGACTTAGGAAATGAAACCTATATTACTAATCAAGTAATCATAAATCAATTTGCAAAAATTTGGTAATGTATTGTCCAAACTATAAGTTTTTAGAGGTTCAAAATCCCAATTTCAAGGTTGTTTATTCATATTTTAGCTTCTTGCCAATTCCTACTATTCTCAAATTTATTTAGCTGTACTTTTATGTAAAAAACTAGTAGCAACCTCAAAATGGAATAGAAATATAAAAATGCTACTTCATTTAATTCAATTAATAAACCTATTTTCATGTGATTGGTCTCTGTTTCTCCAACCAATCCTACATCCCTTAGCTATCACTTACCTATAAGCAATGTTTTTCAAATGAGCTAGGTTTACTTCCAGCTCCAATCCCAACCTTGTATGAGCTTTTCACATATAACTTCTCGGCTAGTCATATTGTACTCGGGAAATCAGGACATAGCAGTAAACCTTAACCTGTAGAAAATTACACTTGGTTAATCCAGTTGTTGTTAGTGATTGGATTTGTTTGCAGAAATATGATCAATGGCATTCTCATTCTTGTGCCTCTTGTTGCTACTGTTGATGTCACTTTGGTTTATGATCAACTATTTGGTTTGCTAATTTTGTTGATGTCACTTTGGTTTATGATCAACTATTTGGTTTGCTAATTCTCTAGAAGATGAAAATTTGATTTTGTAACTTTCGTCCAACTCCTTTAATCAAAATTGGTTTCAATCAATACTAGATTCGCACCGTAATATTAGATTCGCACTATGTGACAAAGATTTGAACATTAAAGACAAAACACAATTATTATTTTTTTGAGCAAAACACAAACTTTGTTTAAAAATAACAAACTTTAGTTTTCCAAATAGATAACATTAATTAGTTTTATTGAAAAAAATAAGAATAATGGAGAAAAAATATAAGTGAGAAATCTTACCCTTGAAATATCAAAACGACGCTTAAATAGAAACGCTAAATCCGCAATCAAATGACACTTAAAAAAGAACAGAGAAAATATATACTTAAAAAGCTCTCAAAAGCGATTTTTCTTTCTAACTAGTAAATAAATGGTTTTTCATTATCTCCCCACGGGAGGACAGACATGCTCGTTTTTCATTCTTTTTATTGCAATAACGTTTGTACATTATTAGTGTTGTTAGTATTTTAGAAAAATTTGATCAAAAGTATGAATATAACAAACCCAACAAAACATTTTTATCTTTTTCAATGGCACTAAAAATATAGTAAATAAAATATAAATTCTTATATTTTTTCTACGACACAATAATATAACATCTATAACAACTAGCGTTCAGACGGACACCCGCATGTTCGCTCTATTTATTATGATAATGCGTATAAATTATGAAAGATATTTTTTATGAAATTTGATTAAAATTATAGGTATAGATAATATAGATATTTTGCACTTTCATGTTTTAACAAACAATACTTATATTTTTCAAAGATATCAACAACATAACAATTCTAATATAAATTCTTATATTTTTTAATAACACTAACAAAATATAATTTTTATAGTCAAATTTGTTTAAGCGTATAATTGGAAGTGAAAAAACCAATCCAAACCCATGTATTCTCTTTTTATATAGTATAGATATACATAATGTTATTAACTTTTGGCAAATTTTCTTTCTTTTATCTCAAGTCAAGTTACACGTGTTAATGGCAAACTTTCTATCTATTTGATCTTTTTATTGCACTAATATGTCTAAATTATGAATAATATTTTTTTATAAAATTAGTTAGATTTTGATTAAAATTATAAGTATAAATATAGTGATATCAAATTGTACCAAAAAAATTGTAACAACATGCGTATCTTTTTAAATTACATCAACAACATAACAAATATAATATAAAATTTTATCTTTTTCACTGACATCAACAATATAACATTAGTACAGAAAAATTTGTTAAATGTATAATTGAAATAATGAATAATCTAGCCCGAAATCTCCTATTTTATGTATAAATTGTTATAGATAATATTGTTTTTATTTAGTGAGGTTTTTACTATTTTAATAGGATAGAACTATATTTTTTAATTAGTAATTTAAGTAACATTATAAAAAGGATAAAATACCTTAAAAAAAATAGTAAATAAAATACTTTTAATAAATGGTATAATTGGAAGTGAAAAAATCAACCCAAAACCATGTATTCTCCTTATAAATAGTATAGAATAGATATAGATATTGCACCCAAAAAAATAGATATAGATATATAGTGTAGATATAATTTTAATCAAAATTTAAATTTCATAAAAAAAAAATGTTTATAATTTACACGCGTCACACAGTAAAAATAGCGGACAAATGGATGTCGAGTGCCTATCTAAACACTAATAAATATATAAAGGGAATACATAATCTTTTTTAGTTGAATTTATACACACACACAAATATATATATATATATATATATATATAAATTTGACTTTAAAATTGTTATATTGTTGTTGATGTTATTGAAGTGCCCGTCTTTTCGTTCTTTTTATTGCGCTAACATTTGAAAATTATGAATGGTATTTTTATTTTTATGAAATTTTGTTTTTGATTAAAAGTAAAAATATAAAAGTTTGTTGCTTTTTTTAATGACACGGACAACAATCTTTATTATAGAAAAATTGTTTAAGGGTATAATTGGAATAATGAAAAAAGAAGTATAAATAAATATACTCATCTAGTTTGTTATATTTTTTAAAACGATAAAGAAAAAAAAACAAACATACATATATTCATATCGTGTTTGTTACATTTATTTTAATATTTAAATTTATTCTTATCTTTTTGTTACATGTGTTATTTTGTATTTAAAATTAAAAGTATTTTTAGAAAGAAAAATTCAAGCAAAAAATGCTAAAAAGGTAGTATACGATAGGTTCATATTGTAACAAACTATCTTTTTAAAGGTGTAACAACTATTTTGTAAAAAAAAAAAAAAGGTGTAACAACTATATTAATGTAATCTCCTTCATAAAAACTGTACTAATATAATCCAGTGTTTGTCTATATTATAATATAAGGGTTATACATAATAACAATCGGTTTAAATTGAGACTCCACCAAGAGAAACTATTGCTCTCTCCTTAGTCTCCTGCGATTCCAAAACACGAAACTTGCGATTTGCATTCTCTTTCTGCAACTCTGGTATATATTTTTAATCCTTTTTTTTTCTTCTCTCGTTACTTATATCATTTTCCTAATGGTTAGAACTTAGAAGTATGGAAATAGCTTGATGTTACTATCCTTACAATTTTTCTAGTTGAATTTTATTAATCACGCTTCTTAATGTTTTTCTAAATGTTTTACTAGAATGCTTATAACCAAATACATATGTTAATGGCACCTGCTTCTTTTATGTTACTAACTATGAAGCATTGACTTATACACGGACACGGTTTTTCTGAACTGCAGTTGGTTTAAAAGAGCAACAGAGATAACACTACGCTGCTATGAGTAATCAACAAGTCACGATCAATGGTAGTAAACACCTGTTGCTCCATATCTTGATTTCCCAACTTGAACGAGACAGAGCCATTGAACTTCAAACTTTATTTTACAAATTGAAGGTGTGTTTCTCATACCCGTTTCACTATCATGTTGGTTTCCTTTTTCTGTGCTAAAGACTATTAAAGCATGTGGTAAGCATGTGGTGCAAGGTTTCGCCATATTTCTAATTTTTGTCAATTTTGATGTCATTTGTTCTAGAGAGACGAAGTATCCAAACATCAATTTGTACAGCTTATGAAAGGCATTGTGGGGGAGCAGATGCTTAAATCAGCAATAACAGAATTGCAACAACAGATACGATTAGAGGATGCGGAAATGTTCCAAGCTCCATTGAATACAAACGTAGGTGGAGATGCTTCTAACTCTCGGCTTCCTGATTCAGATGCAGGTATTCACCAATTTACGTTATATTTGAGCTCCTGCTATCATATTTATACATTAGTTATTAGATTCACTCTTTTTGAGAGATAAGGGGTTGTATGTTTAACTCCCTCACAATAGCATTGCTAACAACTGATTACTAACATTTTCCGTTAAAAGAAAATGGCTATTGAATTTGTATCGATTGCGTTATTTCAAGATGATTGCATGAAATGTAAGATAGGCCAAAACTGCATTCAACAACTAAGTTTCATGTTATTGACTGTTGATTCATGTTATTTTTATGTTTGGTTGACAAATTCTTAATTACGTTCAGACAATAATGCTATGATTCAAGATGAACGTCTCCAAGGCCAGACTGTACCTGTTTACCACCAACATACTCAAACAAATGCAGTTCAAGGTCCTGTCTTTAACCATGAGGCGATCAAACCAAATAATCCCAACTGTGAATCTCAGTATTCAAAGCTGCAGCAGACGCATAATCAACAAGCCACAGTCAATGAACAACCTAGTAGCCAAATCAATCGTAGTAAAAAGGTGCCAATTGGCTTGTTGCTCCCTATCATAATTCCCCAACTTGCCGAAGACAAAGCCATCGAACTTCAAACTTTATCGGACAAATTGAAGGTCTGTTTCTCAAACCAGTTTGGCTATCATGTCTTTTTTCCCTCTCTTTTGTGCTAAACTACTAAAATTTGTTGTTAAGGCTTTTTCATATTACTAAGTTTTTGGTTTTGTCAATTTTGTTGTCATTTGTTCTAGAGTGGTGAAATACCCAAAGATCAGTGTGTAAGGCTTATGAAAGGGATTGTCGAGGATCAGATGCTTAGGAAAGCATTAACAAAAGTGCAACAACAGGTAGGTTATGTGGTTTATGCAGCCTTACAGATGTTTTTTCTTAAGGAGATTGAATATAGATTTCAATGTTATGCTAAGAACCATTGTTTTTCTTGCAGATAAAATCCAATATGGGTTCATCTGGACAACAGCACCCTGTAAGCATGCCAACTGTTACTTCAAATCCACCAGAATTTAATGATCCCCATGCATTAGCAAAACTGCATCAGATAAGTATGAATGCTGCTGCAGACCATTCTCATAACAATTCTTCAGTTATCCAAGTGAAGACTGGGCCGACTTATTCAACTATGGACATTAGTACTAAAAAATCTCAGGAACATGATGTTCGAGTAGTGGAACCAACTCAATTACTACCATCCAGTTCTAACACCGTTAGTCAAGAAACTGAAAAATCCCCAGTTCATACACAAGGCTTTTATAATCAGCAAGAACAACATATACATTTCCCATCGCCATATGAAATCAGTGGTGGCGACTTTAACCCTTTTTTGGGGACAACCACTGGCTCATTATCATCTCTTAGACCACAACCTCACAATTCACACAAAAGGAGAATTCCACATCAGAGCATTGGTCTAAATCACTTGGGTGTAGAACAGCAGATTTCATTCAATAATCCTAAGAGAATGCGAGGTGGATCAGTATCGACAATGGTAAACAATACATCATCACAGCAAACTTTAAATTCTTGGCAACCATTAGCAGAACATAATTCTGGCTTATTTTCATCTGTTTCATATAAGAAAAAGGATCCTAATGACCCTTCTACTGAGCAACAACATAAGCATCATTCATCTAAATTACATGGGTTGCCTTCTGTTAATTCTGGTCAAAATGAACAGGGTGGTAGTGTTAATCAAGGCACTGTAAAGAATCAGAGTATCCCTATTGGAGAAGAGGAGATTGAAGTTCCTGCAGGGGAGGCGGAGGGTGAGTGGGAGCAGCAGGTTGCACCACCCGAGCAACAAGCTAACCAGCAAGAGCCAGCAACACCGGAGCCCACGGGCCAGACCGCACTGCACCAGATATTGGATGTCTTATGGGAGATTAGGACTGACTTCAGACGGCTAGAGAGTACAGTTACTAACAGACTTGGTGCAGTAGAGGCCAGACTGAAAGACCTCGAAGAATCTGTCATACAGATTACCGTGTCGGTTATGAGTCCACGGAGCAGAGAGTTAGATTAGGGCCCAAGCTTCTACTGTTTTGATGTTTTGCTTTAATTCATTTTATTGTTATTTTCGTTTCCGACTGGGGTGTTCCATTGTAAACCCCAAGTTACCTTTATGCCTGAACTTGAGTTAGTAATATCAATCATATTTCCATTCGTGCCAAAACTAAATCCAATTCTTAACTATTGGTAAACTTGATTTTTAATTCAAATTGAAATGTTTATTTGTCCAGTCTTCAATTGAATTTCGAGGACGCGATTATTTTAAGAGAGGTAGAATGTAACAACTCATAATTTTGTATTTTTTCTAATTCAATACTAGATTAAGTAACCGAAACCTTCAACTTTTGTACATTTCGCCTCTATTCTGTCATAATAATCGATTAATTTGCTTTAATGAACTTATGAATTCATTTTATGCCAAAATAATTGGTTCATCATTACCTGATATTAATCAATTACTAATATGATATTAGGTACTTGTTTTTGTAATAAATTCCATACCCAAGGTCTCCCTTGTTCAACTAGTAGCTACTAAGTACTCATATAACCGGGCAAGCACTTCAATCAGTCAACCCAAACATTTTAAAATAGAAGCAGTAAACAAATGGCAGCAGCCATGACAGGAATAATCAAGCAGAACTTCTTCATTATTCACATGCAAGTAGAACACCTATTACCACACTTGTTATATGTTCATTAAGGAACAATCATGCTCAATTTTCTTGTCTAAAGATAAGTTGACTTCCTTTAGCTTTGGGTTTTCAAGAACCACAAAATCTTTTGCTATGGTCGACCAAACTCAAACATATAAGCTTTAGATTTAAGTTCTCAAGAACCACCAAATCTTTTGCTATAATCGGCCAACCTCAAATGCATGAACTTTAGCTTTAATTTGAGGAGAACAAAATATCTGTATTTTGTTGCTCTTCACTTAGTTTAGTTAGGAGACAATCTGATTTTGTTGCTCTTCACTTAGCAAGAGCGTCAAATTTTATGTTAGTGGACGTGTCTTCGATTATATTGTCAAAAAAAAAAATCAATAGAAAATTTTGTATGAGCTTTGCCTGCCGTAGTTAATCGAATATCATCACATTTTAAATTTTTTAAACGCAACCTTGGCCTCACCATTAAAACTGCTTTAATTAAGTAGAGAAACATTGATCTTATTCAGCCTTCATGATTTTTATTTGCCTTTCCATAGAAAAATTTGTATTAATTGTGTTTGTAACAGGCACTTCTATTTTGTTTTCTAGAAAAATTGGCTGATTAGATACGGTAGAAAAAATTAAATAAAAGATATGGTAGAAAAATAAACAACTTGATGGGATTGCCTTGATTAGCAAGTTATTTTTTCACAAACTTGATTTGCAAGTTAACGTTTTCTATATAATATAATATAAGGGAAATGATAGATACAGTGACAAACCCTAATTCAGTTACTTACTCTCTGTTCTTGTTCTGGAATATGGGCCGTCTCTCCATCCTCTAGCCCTCAACGGAGCCACCTCACCATCTCTCCTCCACCACCTTCTCACTGCTCTCCTCGGAAACGGTTAAAGAAAATTCAAATCCGACACAAACAGAAGCGCAAAAACAGTAGGAGCCATAATGGCAGCACAGGGAGGGATTTAGAGAACAAAACATCGGAGCGGAAGGTGAGGAAGAGAGTGGAGTGGAAGAGCCATATCTGGAGGAGCGGACATAGAAGGTCTCAGTGGTTGCCGAAGGATCACTCCGCAGCTGCAGACTCAAAGCCTGGCGATGAAGTGTCTGGTGATATAATCAACGACCTAACCAAGGTTTCCATGACCATGGCCAGCCATTTGTTCTCCAAACAAAATTTTAAAGAAAAGAATGTTGTGATTTTGCCATTGGCGCTACACACTGTGCTAAGCATCATTGCTGCTGGCTCTGAGGGTCCCACACAACAAGAGCTTCTCGACTTCCTCGGATCCAAATCCACAGAACATCTCAACTCCTTCGCCTCTCATCTCCTTTCAGTCGTACTCAAGGATGCTTCTGCCACCTGTGGACCTCGCCTCTCTTTTGTCAATGGCGTGTGGGTTGAACAAACCCTTTCTCTTCAACCTTCCTTCAAACAAATCGTAGCTACTGATTACAAAGCCAATTTGGCTTCTGTTGATTTCCAAAACAAGGTATGTATATCCATTGTCTTTTTTATATATAATTGTGTCACAATAAGGTATTTTCTAAAGTTTTTGGTTGTTTAAGTGTTGTAGTTGTTAATGCATTTCTTGCACTTGTTTTTAAGTGGTGTTTGATTAATGGCTATAATGTCGATTTTGGATATTATGCGAACTGGATTTGGATCTTGGAAGTGTTTGTTCTCAACTTCTATGAAAATAATTCACAAATTCAACTGTCCTCTCCTTGTTGTTTTTCACCGTAATGTGAAAAGTTAATTTATTATATTGAAATAACTGTGAAAATAATTCAATTGATCTATTAAAGAAATTCTTCCTTCAAGATCAGTTAACAACTTAACCAGACTCGTATTTACCAATGCAATGCACTTTAAAGGAGCATGGGATGATCCATTTGTCATTCGGATGACGAAAGACGATGATTTCCACTTTCTAAATGGCAGCTCAGTCAAAGTTCCCTTCATGACCAACAAGGAGGATCAATATATTAGTGTTTTCGATGATTTCAAAGTACTTTGTCTTCCTTACGGGCAAAGGTGAAGATAATCGTCATTTCTCCATGTACATTTTTCTTCCAGATGCAAAAGATGGATTGACAGATTTGATTGAGAACATGGCTTCTAAATTTGAGTTACTAGAAAACAATCTTCCACTTATTCAAAAGAAAGTGAGAAACTTCAAAATTCCAAGATTCAAATTTTCAATTTGGCTTGAAACTTCTGATATGCTGAAGGAGTTAGGAGTGACTTTACCTTTCTCTCCCGGGGGTTTGACAAAAATGGTGGACTCTCTTGCGGGTCGAAACCTTTTTGTTTCCAACATATTTCAGAAGTATTTCATTGAAGTAAATGAGAAAGGCACTAAAGTTGCTTCGGCTAGTGCTGCTGCAGTGACATTTTGCATGCGTATGGGTGAACCATTAGACTTTGTAGCTGATCATCCTTTCTTATTTTTAATTAGAGAAGATTCAACTGAAACAATCATTTTTGTTGGACAGGTACTTAATCCTCTTGTTAGATGATCTTAACTTCTCATCGTAGAATCAATTTGATCACTTATAGATATCGAGGGTAACTCATCTTTGATCACTCATAGAATGCTTTATTTATTAAGAGTGTGTGTCGATTATATTAAGATTGTCTTGGTGGTTACTTTTTGGAGACTAATTTAAGTTTCGATAGGATTTTGATTGAGGTTACTTTTCATTATTATTTAGATAAGAAATTAGCAATAAACAAAATGTTTTACCATGTTGTCAGAGGATTACACTATGAAATTTGTTTTATAACTACAAATCACCTTTTTAGTGGTAAAAACAATATACAATACAAACAAGTTATTTAGTTCAAGGGGATAATGAGTTTTACTAAAATGGTAAATCGTTTGAGAGAATCCAAATTCCAATTTTTTGGTCAAGTTTTACTTACTTAACGGTCGAACTTTAAATTATTTGCTCCCTCTTACGAGTCAGCCAACCATCGAGACTAATTGACAGGACAAAAAAAACAATATTTGCTCCCTCTTACAAGACTATTTGTACAAGAACAAGAATAGAGAGGAGCAAAAGATAAAGGAGAGTATATATGATGTGTATATTCATGTTATAGGTGAGATCTGTTTATAGAAAAATACAATGATATGATTCAAGTCCCATTTGAGGCATAATGAGGAGTGAGGAGGGATGTTGTCCTAGGCAATAATAAGTTTGCAGTTGGGGCCACAAAATTTTTATAAAAAAAAATAGGGAGGCATAGTGAGGAGAGTTTCCGTCCTAGGCCCTGAAGACTAAGTTTACAACTGGTGCGACAAAATATTAAAAAAAAAAATAGAGGTCCATTAAGCTAAAAAAAATACTTAAATTCTAAAGGGAGTATTGTTGTTAGTAATCAGATTAGTTCTTTACTGTTTCATTTAAAAGTTATCATATGATATTACTAAAGGAAATTCAAATCTCTAATTCGCAACAACAATATTGTTGCATCATATAACAAAATAGAAAGGCACATGAGAAAAGGACAATTGTCACATAAAGAGAAAGAAGAAAAATGGTTCTAGCGACATCTTAAGGTTGCGTTTGATCATAAGGATTTGTTGAATGTTGATGCGCAAAATATATATTTTTTGAATTGAAAGTGTTGTAAATGACTTTGTCAAATATTTTGATGTAAGCATTTGAAATTTTCAAAGACATCTTATTATCCAAATGTTTCAATTGCTTATCAAATTTTCATAACTATGTCAGTGATTGTTGCATCAGTAGAAACAAGTTTTTCGAAGTTAAAATTATTGAAAAGGTACTTTAGATCATCAATGACGTCACAACAAAGGTTGAAAGGCTAGCCATTTCATGTGTTGAGAAATATATGATAAAACATATTGATGTAGACATTATTAATAGTGACTTTGCATTTAAAATTCTCGTAGGAATTGTTTTGTATGGGCAATGGATATTAAACAAAAAAATCAATGTTTTTTGTATGAATTATGAACTTTTTATTAGATTATTTCTTAACGCAATTAAAATTATCATCTTCAAGCAAATTACTTTCATAATTTATGAATTCAAACTTTTTATATACCTATTAGAAAATATTTTCATAATTTATGAATTCAAACATTTTATATTACCTATTTGGAAATAAATTGTATCTTTGCCTTTAGGCCACAAAAGTTTTAGATACGAGTCTCAATATGAGCCAATAATATGACTCAATAACCTAATAAACAATGAACATCGACTTATAATATTTATAAAAAATTTCATTAGATGTTTATTAAAGATATACCTTATTAAAATCTTACTAAGACAAAAAAAATCAATGGAAAAAATTCACGTGGAGAAAAAAAAGTACAACATCCAAAAAAAAATTTAGTCAAGGAAAAAGTGTACAATATAATTTTTGTGTGAATTGCCTCATTAAAATCCCCGCCAGGAAAATTCAATGGTCTTAAAAATGGTCTTACGAGGAAAAAAGTATAGGAGATGTTTATTTCTCCACATGATGACAATTATATCTGAGACGACGAAGAGCAATCTTATGTACCAGTTTCGCAAAAAAATTACTTCAGAT
>Ga0099826_10000901_pt1 | contig 16313 bp, 8 predicted proteins | sample Mtrugardesep15_FD_76830 | JGI IMG/M metagenome (GOLD analysis project Ga0099826, IMG submission 76830) | Root nodule microbial communities of legume samples collected from California, USA - M. trunc garden sep15 | ecosystem: Host-associated > Plants > Roots > Nodule | place: USA: California... | reverse complement strand
GCGGGTAATGGGTACGGGTATGGACACTTAGGTACCCATAGGGTATGGGGAAGGGCACTCAAGTTGTTGCCCACGAGGATATGGGCATGAGTACGGGTATTTTTTTCAAATGCGGGTATGGGGATGGACATTGTAGTACCCTACCCATTGGGTACCCATTGCCATCCCTATAAACGACCCACATTTGCAAGGACGAAACACATCATTAACCCTAAAATAATCACTAATTATAATAATAACAACAACAAAAAAATAGATTAATAATAAGAGTTTCGCATTTAAAGTAATTTAAATAAGAAATTCAAAATTCAAATTTTAAACATTGTATACACTATCAACTCTTTTTTATCAATTGCATATACTCGATCGAAATATACCCACGGTATAACAAAATTGTTTTTAATTGATTTTTTCTCAACCTATGTTCATCTCATAGAAAATATAGTGCATGTTCATTGTATATATGTATGTATTTTAGAAAGAAAAAAAATTGCCTTGACCACGTATATTTAGGGACTTTTGACTTAACTAGATTTCTATATAAGTTTTTTTGACAATTTTTTTTATATAAGTTATTCATTAGATATAATCTTATTTGACTTGACCAGAAAAAAAAAAGATAATATTATTTGAGACATCTTTATTTATTAATTTTGTTAAGTCTTAACTTAATTTTTACCCTCCACTCTTGCAACAACTAAATTCTAAAATTTTGCCTCTAAATCTTATTATTATTATTATTATTATCATCATCATCATCATCTTTATTATTATCCTAATTTTTTCCCTCCACTAATCACTTATTAGGTTTGCAACAACTCTATCCTAAAATTTTGGCTCTAAATTTGCATCAGATATGTTTTTCATTTCTCTCTTTAATAACCGTGAATATTTTTTTTCAAAGCAAAAAATTAATAGATATCTTAATCCTTATTCTTATTATTTATTAATTTTATTACGCCTGCAACAACTTAACCTATTGTTTATGTAGATTTTTTTTTTGACAAGTTGTTGTACACTTATTTAATACGTTTACAAATATAATACCCTAATTTCTATGCAAACTCGGCTACCCTAAATAATTTGTTAGGAACCATGGACTGCATTAATTTTTTATGTTTAACTATAAAAGTAATAAATAAAATTTACTCGTGCAACAATATAATTTTGTATTCTTTTTATCTTTTTTCTTTATAATTTTTTTATTATCATTTGATTGTAATATTGTATCTCTAATAATATAATTTGCGTTTATTGATCGACCCATGATCTTACGGGATAAAAATTATTTATTGGTCTCTATTATAGTCGAAAAGACTCGTGCGTCGCACGGGGTCAAAAGTCTAGTTAAACATAAACATTGTTTTGTTATAATCCAAACATCTTACATTTCGATTTTAGTCTCTTTAAAAAAATTCTTTAAACAATGATCTTTCAAATGTTTTCAGTCAACATTTTTTGTTCAAACTTTTAAGTCAACTCATTTGCGTTCTTTGAATTTTTTTTTTATTTTACGCTATCATTCTAGTATATTATTGAAATCTCTCTTGAACAAGTATATATTTCCTCCGTACATTTTTATAAGACTATTTTACAAAAATCATTAGTATTAAGAAAAGCTATTCAGGTAATAAATATGATTGAAAAATGTGTTGGCGTTACTATTTTTTTTTTTTGAAAAATAAATTTTCCTTTTTTATAAATTCATTCAATATTGATTTTTTATATTTTAATATAAATTGGTAGTATTAATTAGGGTATAGTTGGGAAAAAGAGTAATAAATGCATTTAGAATTTTATAGATAGTCTTATATTTAGGGACAAAACTTTTTTTTAAAAATGGTCTTATAATTGGGACAAAAGAGTAGTTTTTTTCATAAGGGATGAAATAAAATTTTCATGTTTTTTGCTCTTGAAAATTCATATTTAGTTTATCTCTTGAAATAAATATTTCTACAAAATTCCATCAAAAAATATGAAGTCTACAAATAAGTTGACTTATAAACATGGATAAATAAATAGAAAAGATTTAAAGGATCATTATTTGATGTAAAAATTTAGAGGGGCTAAAAATAAAATATAATATTAATCAGACGGGTGTATACAAAACTTTTCCCGTGAAAACAAACAAGTGTACTAAATGTGATATTTAGATCCAAATTGCGATTGTATGATGGTTCAAATCTTTTTTCGCAAATTATATTTTTTATGATTATTTATTTTTTTGTACAAAAGAGGGCCAAAGGCCCATTTTTTATGATTTTTTTAATAATTCAGTTAATGCCTCTGCCTTATAAAAAAAAACAGTACAATAGTGAATTTAAAATGTTTATCCTTAGCAGTACAGAATGTTTTCACGCAAATATTTTCAATATCATTTTCAAATTTGATATCTTAAAATGCTATCGCTTTACTCTCTTTTACTGTTGTTGATAATTGTTAGCAATGTGAGAAGCTACAATGGTAGACAAAGACAGCCTTTCAGGATAAAACTATATGACAAATTCAGAAACCACCAAAAGAAGTAATAAACTAACGGGGGCCCATTACTAATTTACTGTATATCATATAATATGTATCATCACTGGGGACGGGTAGAGAATTGATAGCTAAAATGGTTGGAGTTACTTAATACATGAAACTAGCTTAAGCATCAAACAGTCCCCTAAAACCAACGATGACCCTGCCTCAGAGTATCATGTTCTTTTTACACTGTCACCAGCAATGGAAACAAATCCTTCGCTGGCGAGAGTAGCAACTGCACTCCTTAGCTGCATTAAACATGAAATAGCTCATTAGTTCACTTATCCTTAGGGATGGAGCAATAAACACTGGTAAAAATAATCTCAAAGGAAAGGGCTTACATCATTAAGATGAATTTCGCTGCCAGGGCTCTGATTCTTCAATTCTTCTAGTATCTGCATGATCATTTTATATTATATTATATCATTCTCAAACTGAACATAATCTATACTAAATGTTTTAGAAAAAATGGTAATACCTCTAATAATCGCATGGAACGTCCCCCAATTTGCATCTTCTCCATGATCATGTTGCGAGTGTCTTGAATCAAACTTTCTCGCCTCATCCTTTCGCTTGCCGAAACACCAGTAGTTATAAGATCCATGTCAATAGTTCCTGTGAAGATAAAAGAATTTAGTCTGATATATAGTTTGTTTGGTGGAATACAGTAGAGTATAGGGGGATAACTACCAGTTCTGGTATCCATTGCAGATTGCTGCATTGCAACTTCCAGAAGCCGAAATGCCTCCACCACATCATGTTTTTCGACCTGTGCAACAAGTTATTTAATAATTCTGCATGCTATTTTTTAACCACAAATCAGGAAGAGACCAAGCAAGCTCAACGAACCGATTCTGAGAAGCGAATCCGAGCCAATGCTTCACTAAGTCGTAATAGACTCTCAATCTGCCTTGGAGTTGCCGTTATTACCTGTTAATTAATCGATAGATAGGCAAGATTAACATAACAGAGAAACATTTAGAAGAAAAATTAAAATAAGCATAATTCTAATATCAAGTAATTCACTTTGTATCACCTTTTTGCTACTTCCAGAGAATTTTCCCCTACCCCTTATTTTTACATAGCCTGTAATCAATTCATCAGCAGCTTCATCTGATAGTTGTGGGTGTATGTGCTTTCGGGCATAGCTAACATAATCAGTTAATGTAGAAATGTCCAACACATCCTGCTCCATGTTCTGCAATTATGGCCACATCATTCTAAGTGAGTATGCAAAAACACTTAAGTTTGGATCTTAATCTTGAATAAGATGATTACAAGATTATAAACAGACCTCATAATCCTTATAGTGCAGGGAAACAATATGTTTGGCAAGTCGTCGGTCGGTCTGTTCATCAGCCTTATCAAGCATTAAGTAAATTAAATCAAACCTGCCAGAAAAAGATAAACTCAAATCAATAACAACACTTGCAAAACTGTGTAGTAGCTTCCATTTATTTTTAAAGAATTTTTTTTGCTTTATGCCAACCCCTACCCACACCAGGTTTGATAGAGAATCAACAACAGATTCAATCTTATGTTGCGTGACAATGAAAACCCTAAAAAATAGAGGTAAGGCCTATAAAATGGAATGGCAATGCATGAGGAATTGCATAAATATGTAGCCAGAGCCATAGCCTAGTTATCACGGCTTATGACCAACAACTAACCTGGACAAAAGAGTGGGAGGAAGGTGTATGTTGTCAATGACAGACAAGCGGGGATTATATCGTGAACCGCTAGGGTTTGCGCAAGCCAACACCGAAGTCCTTGCATTGAGGGAAGCAATAATGCCTGCCTTTGCTATTGAAACGGTTTGTTGTTCCATCACCTGGAATAAACAGAGACAAGTGTATTAGTTACATAAGGACAAAGCTAACATGGTAGAGACAAGTGTATTAATTACTCAAAAGTACCAAGCTAACATGATAGAGACAAGTGTATTAGTTACTCAAAAGTACAAAGCTAACATGGTATAGCAGGAAGAGTCATAGTGTACATATTTTTCAATCCATGCAAGTTTTGTAGAAAAAACAAGGAGATAGGAGTGCAGAAATACATGCTGATAAAATATGATACCAACCTCGTGTAACATGCTCCTTGCATTGTCAGACATTTTGTCAAATTCATCAATGCAGCAGATACCTCGGTCACTCAAAACTAGAGCACCACTCTCAAGAACCTGAAGATTTAGCAGAAAAAATTAGATTCCATCGCATTTCTTGTACAATAGACACTAAAAGATCATGGACTTAGTCTATACAGTTTCGCCTGTTTCAGGATCTTTGGCCACGTAAGCAGTCAATCCAACGGCTGAGCTCCCCCTTCCACTGGTGTAAATGCCACGTGGAGATAGTTTGTGTATGTACTGAAGTAGCTGCGACTTGCTTGTACCAGGATCACCAACAAGGAGGATATTTATATCACCACGAAAGCTAGCACCAGATGTCAACTTCAAAGCATTGCCTCCAAAGAGCTGCAAGTAAATAAAAACTAGCATCCTCAGAATATTGGCCTAACAACAAATGAAAGGGGTAGCTAGAAAGATGTGTTACCTGGCAAAGAAGACCTTTCTTTACATCATCTAGCTCCCAGATGTTCGGCGCCAGTGACTTTGTCAGCCTTTCATATATATCTGGTTGTTTCGAGAGCTCCTTCAGTTTAGCCACCTGAAACTCAAACAAGCATGCAATTAGCAGGTGAATAAAACAAGCAGTTAATTTGTTGAAGAGATATACAAAATGTACCTTTTCTTCGTCAAATAAAACTTCTTCTGGATTTCTGCCCTGGCCATTGTCAACCTCCATAGCATCCTCAACTAGCATCCGGGACTTTGATGTCTTTTTTATGTGAAGACAATCAATATATGTCTATAACATGAAGGGGACAGAACAAAAATGTCAATTAGACAAGATGAAAAATGCAAAGGTGGAGCTCTAAATGCAAGTGAGTTTGAGAAGGTAACCCATACTTTGAACAATGACTTAACAGTTCTCTGAGTTGGTCCCACCCTGACACTCATAGCCCTGTATATACCAGTCACCTGATGCGCAAGAAAACGCTTAAGGGATGATTGAACAAGCAAATGAACATCTATTTATCACAAAGTATGTCATGGTACAGTCTCACCTCAACTCTGTCACCTGGCTTTCCAGTATCCACCAGTTTGTCATGCAATAGCAAGCTAACAGTGTGAGGTGTTCCTCCTTCAGGTATCTCGTCAGGTGTCTCCTGAAGCCTCACAATTTGTTTATCAGAAAACCTGAAATTAGAGAAGATAATTTAATTGCAGTTTCAAGGTTTATGAACTGAAATCCAAGTGAAAAACCTTACGCCAAATAGTCACATGACCAAAACACATTGTTCAAAATAGGGGATAATGACCATGGCAATCATCCAACTTATCACTAAAATCTACCCAGTACAGTTCAAATAATCAGTTATCTTAACCTCTTGACAAATGAAGCACAGTTCCTCACCTTCTAGATCAGATTGATTTTTGTAAAAAAATAACCCATTTTAGGCAGACATTATTGAATCACCATACTGGAATTAACACAAGGTCAATTTTACACTAAACTGCCAGCAGGTTAATAGTCGTTGTTACATAGAAATAATTTAGTAGTAGACCAGTTCAGAACGTTAACTTCCATATCCAGCTATTTGCCTATTTTTTACTTTGCAGGAAAATTTTCAGTGCTTGCTCACAAGCAAAAATCAGAAAGAACAAAGAACTGACTAATCATCATATACATAGCATGTGAGTTAAAGGAAAAAAGTTAAAGAAGCTTGCTTCAAAATATATCCCCTTCAATATCAAATATCATGCATGCAAGTTACAACACCATCCAACGGTCAAAATATAGTACTACAATTCCAAATAATCAACTCAAATAATCACTTTAACCAAATAAGCCAGACTTACTTGCATCGGTTGTGAACAAGCGTCATCGAATTCCTGGACTGACACTCTTCCCTCAAGCAAACAGTAGGTTCAGCAATTCGTCCTAGAAATCAAAATAGCCAGCAAAACATTACCTCAGATATAAACACGGCATTTAACTACATAAATAACCAGAAATGACTCGTGTAATTACCTCTCTCCACCGGAACCGGGTCAGAGCAGAATCCACATACTAGACACCTGAATATAGCTTCCCTGATTTCTGGTATAATCGAGCTACACCGAATAATCATTCCCTTCATCGACACCATCCTCTCAATATCTTCAAAACAAAACCAAAACAAACATCCACAAACAATCATTACAAATCAATCTAATTGCTAACAATCAAACACACAAAGTCAAATTGAATAACAATAATTTCAGAAAACAAAAACTCACCAGAAGGATTCAAATTCCTCATTGAAGTTGAGCTCTTAAGATTAAAAATCCTAGTTTGAACATGCTTCTCAAACATAGGATTCATTCTGGTAACCATGTTCATCAAAACCATATCAAAAATAGCAAGCACCTCAAGAGGATACCTCACCATCTTACTATACAATTCGTGATCGTGATCAAACACATCTCGTGCATCAACATCAATAGACTCACCCTCCAATTCAATAACCTGTTTGATCAGTTTCTCATACTTCCCTTCAATATCCAAATCCATATCCAAATCATCATCAACTTGAGAAGCAGATTTTTCTCTAAAATGCTTCAAAAACCTCTGAATGGCATCATTCACATCCTCCACGCTAATGTTAGTCCCCCAAACGTAAGTCGGACCAGCGTCATCCATGTCGTAACCGTCACCGCCTTCGGAAGACATAGGAAAGTCTTCGGAGGTGGAAGTTGGTGTGGCAGGGACACGGCGGCCGGAGGGGATGCCGCCACCACGACGGTGACGGGAGGGAGTTGGAGTTGCATCGGAGGAAGCAAAGCGAGATCTGTTCGGTTGAGGAGTTCCGGATGGAGTGATTGAATGACGGCGGCGACGGCGGCCGGGGGAGGAGTAGGTGTTGGCAATTGGACTTGAATTGGAATTGTCCGGTGAAGAAGGACCTGAAAAATAGGGTTTCAAAATTATGAGTGAAAAAAATCAAATTAGAAATCTGAATAAGAAGATGGAAGAAAAGTGAAGTGATACGAACCGTTGTTGGAATCCATTGGAGTGGAATCGGAAGCCATTGATTTGTGAAAACGCGGGAATGGAAGATGAGAAATGAGAAATGAGAAGTGAGTGAGAATGGAGATGTAACTGCGAAATATGGCGGGGAAAGAGTACTTGTTTTCCCGCCAGAACTTTCTGGGCTGAGATTTGGGCTTTACTGTCTTACCTTCACTTATGGTGATTGCTATTTAGGCACCTAGCAAGTGCTGAAAGGTAATTAACTACCGATCAACTTATTACAGTAGCTAATTACCGTTCACCAATCACCACCAAGTTTGAGGCATGAACAATTGCTAAGGGCCTAAAGAGCAATCACTTTTTTTTTTTTTTCAAGTAATTTAATAGTTAAAGCTCACAATTTTAAATGTATTCTGATGTTCGAATCCGACGTATTCATATTGTTGCCATTGCAACTATCAAAATTTTGCTTACGGGCAAAGAGCAATCACTTTCTATTTTGACGGAAGAGCGATCACTTTGATTTATCATCTGCCTTCTTTATCACATGCAATTTTAAATGTTGGAGTTTTTATTGTATTTTGTAAGTCTTAAATTTTGAGTTTTACAAAATACTCTTTTTGTCTCATTGCAAGTGTCATGTTAACTCGTTAGATATAAATTACTAGGAAAGTATAAATCTAAAAATAGAGAGTGGTGTATTCATCGTTATCATGAATACAAAGTTGATAATAATGACTTTAAAATGATGCAAAAAATATTAATCAATTAGTACAATTAGGAAAAAAAATTAACATTACATTCAAAATTATTATCATTTTATTTTAATTTTTAAAAAAAATATGACACTCATAATGGAGCATAATGAATACCATTATTTTTATCCTATAAAAGGTATTCGGAATATTACAAAATGATTATTTATTTGTTAGTGAAATCTATTGTCTTAGTGACATCGATACCATAAGTTTGACAAAGTAAACATGATTACCATTTTTTTTAACAAGAAACATGATTACCATCCCCTCAAAAAGATATTGTTAGTTATAACAACAACTTTTATCATGAGAACATCCCCATAATTGAAAGTGTATCATTAAAAGTCTTTTATCATTGTCATCAACACAAGTATTTCAAATAATAGAAGATCTAATACTTGTGTTTTCTTCGTGATAAGTTCGTGATTGATTTTCTCAGAACAAATAGCATCACTCACTTAAAAAAACTTGATTGCCATTGTCGATTTCAATACTTCAAATGCGATTTGGCACTTAATTGAAATTGAGTGATGAGAATTTCTAGATGACATATTATATTTTTTAGAACTATCGACAATAAATTGTAACCTTGTAGTGATTAGACTCTAGATGACTTAATTCTCAATTCCCAAATTATATTTCAGAGTTAGCGCCGCGTATAAAATATGTGAAAACCTAATTCCCAATTCCCAAATGAAAGGGAACTCACACACGTGTACAAATATTTCTTTTTTTGTTTTGGAAATTAATAGATTGTGCGAAAAACAATTGACAAAAAAAGACGAAGTTTCACGTGTTGGAGCTTGTTGTTCGAGACTAGTAATTTTACCATTCGTCTATCTTTTTTACGACAACATTGTTGTTGTATTGTAAGTTGTTTTCACATAATTTCTTTAAATGCTAGGCACACTATCTAGCATTGCTCTTTAGTTTTTTAACAAAGGTTTGTGTGTTAAAACAACTGATAGTAGTAACTTTTTCTTTGAAACCAACGTTTATCTATTCAAAAGTTTTATATTTAATACTCTCTCCGTCACACAATATTAGTCGTTTAAGATTTGTGCATTATTAATAAGAAAATGATTAATTGTGTTGATTTTAATTGTAAAATTAATATCATTTACTAGAATGTCCTTGTAATTGTAGTTAGTGGAGTAATTAAATTGAACGAAATTCAATAAATAAGGGTATAATAGTGGAAAAAAATTAATAAATGTTGCATTGGTATTCTAAAGTACTGCACAATTTTTAAACAACAATTTCTTATGTATGGACAAGAATTGCTCTTCATTGCAAAGTGTCGTATAATTATATTTTGAAATGGGTCTTCTTTATGAAATAATATTGCAACTTTGAACGTAAAATGTTAGAGTTGGTGGATTGAAGTAGACTCTAATTTCATAATCAAACTGCTTTTGTTTCAACATTTTTATGTTCATTCACCTGTTTGAAACACAACGAGGAACAAAACTAGAACATGAGAGATTTTTTTTGTCTACCTTTATATTACAAATTGATTGATTATTGAGGAAATTTTGTTTCTAACTTTGCAAATTGATAATTTTATTTACAAAAGAAGAAAAAAAATCAAAATTCAATGAGAATTTCTAGATGACATATTATATTTTCTATAACTACCGATAATAAACAGTAACCTTGTAGTTATTAGACTCTAGATGACTTAAAACAACCACAAAATCTTACCAATAATAAATGTATATTCTTAATAAATGTATGATAACACTAAATTATAAAGTTACATGAAATAGTACCTTAAGTGAAAAGTTCAATTTTGACGGTACCACTTGATGATTTATTGGAGAAGGGATATGGTTTGTTCATCAACCAAATAAACATTACTTACCCTCTCAAAAAGTAGCTTTAGAGCATAGAAGCCAAAGAGTAGAGTCTCATGATCTTCTCCTTTGTGCTTTATTATATAGGCCTTGTTCTCGGAGATGATTGCAGACCAAAAGTTCATAGGAAGCCTTATGTCATAAGAACTCCTAAAAATTAATTAAAAAAATAAGTTAAAATTAAACATTATAATTATTTGTGTAAGTGTTTGCACCACCTAGATATGGGTTTAATTAAGCTCATAGATGATATGATAGACCGAAAGCTCTTTTTAAAGTTATTCAATGTCATACGTCGCTTCCTAAATAAACATATTCAATAATGATATATCATATTTATAACAAATTATTTATAGATCATAATGATAGACCATAACAGCTTACTTAGAACAAATTATTTATGACATAATCATACATAAATTTTAAAAATCTTATTTTAGAAAAATTGGGTTGATTCTTAAAGAAAAATTAAAATCAAAACACATTTTAGAAAAATTGAGAGTTGAAGATCTACATTAACCGTAGTAATAATATATTTAAGACAGTGAACATGCCTACTTTGAGATTTGCGAAGAAGATATTACATAGTTAGTGTCACGTAGAAAATATGTGAAAACCTAATTCCCAAATGGAATAAGCCCACACACATGTACAAATATTTCCTTTTTGTTTTGGAAATTGATGCAAAACAAAATTAAAAAAAAAAAGACGAAGCTTCACATATTGGAGCTTATTATTGGATACTAGTAATTGTACCCTTCATCTATGTTCTTTATACAACATTGTCATTGTATTGTAAGTTGTTTTCACTCAATTTCGTTAAATGCTAATCGCACTATCTAGCATTGCTTGTTAAAACTTAAAACAACTAATATTAGTAATTTTTTCTTGGAAGCCAACATTTATTTATTTAAAAGTTTTATATTTAATACTTCCTCCGTCTAATAATACTAGTCATTTAAGGTTTGTGCATGATTATTAAGGAAATGATTAATTGTATTGATTTTAATGGTAAAATTACTATCATTTACTAGAATGCCCTTATTAATTGTAGTTAGTGGAGTAATTAAGTTGAATGAAATTCAATAAATAAGGGTATGATAGTGGAAAAAATTAATAAATGTTACATTGATATTCTAAAGTGCTACACAGTTTGTAAACAACAAACAAAAATTGTTCCTAACTGCAAAGTGTTATATAATTCTATTTTGAAAGCGCTTTACAAACTAATATTCCAACTTTGAACGTAAAATGTTAGAGTTGATGGATTGGAGTAGAATGTAAGTTTGTAATCTCATAATAAAACTGCTTTTATTTCAACAATCGTATGGTTATTTCACCTTTTTAAAACACGATAAACTTTTGTTTTCTCTATCCGAATCCTTTCTTAGCATTCAACATGATATAAGATCCCGATAGTTGAAAGTGTATCATTAAATAACTTTTATCATTGCTATCAACACATCAACACATGTATTTCAAATAATAGAAGATCTAACACTTGTGTTTTCTTCGTGATAAGTTCGTGATTGCTTTTTTCGGAACAAATAACATCACTTCCTTAAAAAAAACATGATTACCATTGTCGATGATGGAAGTGTTGTTTCAATACTTCAAATGCAATTTTACCTTTAATTGAAATTATTATCATATAATATTTTTTTTTCTGTGGAAAAAAATATATTATTTTGAACATCATAACTTGAAATTTATTTTACGAGAAACTTTATTTTTTTTTCGAATCTTTTCTTAGCATTAACACGATAGAAGATCTCGATAGTTGAAAATGTATCATTAAAGGACTTTTATCATTGCCATCAACACATGTATTTCAAATAATAGAAGATCTAATGCTTGTGTTTTTCTTCGTGATAAGTTCGTGATTGCTTTTTTTAGAACAAATAGCATCACTCCCTTAAAAGAAACATGATTATTATTGTCAATTGAAGTGTTGTTTCAATACTTCAAATGCAGTTTTACCCTTAATTGAAATTATCATATAATATTATTTCTCTGTGGAAAAAAAAATACTATTTTGAACATTATAACTTGGAGTTTATTTTTCATTTTTTTTTTCAAACATTTTCTACAAGATAAAAGTGTTGGCGTCCGTACAAGCTTAGAGCAAGATCTTTGAAAAATATACCGTCATGGATGGATGGTTAGAATACTTGTGGATTTCACAACCATAAATTAGGTTTAACGTTGGTAGATCATACATATGTTGAATCTATAAATGAGCGAAGAAGAGCGAAATCTAGTTAATGAGATGACAATAGAACATTGCAGTATTGCACCAAGACACATATTGATATCATCAACGAGATACCGAAATCAGGGCAACAGAACGAATGTAATGTAACCCAAATTTATGATCATTGGGGCAAGAATCACCCGTGTTTGAGAGGTCTCATAATAGAGATGCAACATATATATGATGTTGATAGAAAGTGATAACCATGTGTCTTGGAATAGAAGGCATAAAATTCCATATATTGTGAACAACATGTTTTTAATGCACCCGTTGCGATAAATTTGTTGATCGCATTTTACGGTCCTAATCATGATATTGTCAGCACATATAAAACTAATACATCTATGTAAGTTAGGAATCAAATTGTCCCTTTCTAATTTAGACAGGGACTTCGTTGTTTCGATTTATTTTTTAAAGATTTAAAAGTTGCTTTTAATTCTTTTTCTTATGAGCTAAATTGAACTTTGCAATTTTTCTTAGAAACGAAAATGATGTTCACTCTTAAAATAAGATTTCAAAAAAATAGTTCAATAGGATTTAATTTTTTTAATTTTTAAATGGTGCATTTCAGAAATGTTTTCAAGACCCATAACAACCCAAACACAATGTCCATCCTTTTGTAAACAGTATGTTTTAATTGCTTTAATCTGCTTTCCATTGATAACGACATATAACATTACATATTTTACACAATAATAATATAATAATAACATATGTGGTGATAAGATCAGCATCTAATGGCTGGTTAATCGATTAAGTAAAGTATCAAAGTATACTTGCTATGTACCTTTTTAACATAATATATTATTGACAAGAGCCAAATAAGCAATATGTTTATACGTGTACAATTTCATAGCATCCAGCTATGGAGGAAATAAAAATGAAAGTTTGAAATGATGTCTAAATACAAGTGACAGAAGTGAATTCAATTAAAAATAAGAACATCTAGAAAGGGTTATTTAGTTTGAAAAGAAAAATGCTAATTAACAATGTCCGCAATTTAAAAGTTGTATATATCCATATTCAGAAACTAGATTTTAATATCATATAGGCTAGAATTAGCAAAGTAATCCTATATGACATTTGTGGGAGAGAATCCATGTCTTGAAATTTCTTAGTGTGATTAATTCTACTTATGGTATATGGAGCATAGACATTATAATTAAATTCTAGTTTGGTGTACCTTGAAGGATATATTCCTCATATTAATGTTTACCATGAAGTATTCGTTTACTTTTCTATAAAAAAAAAAAAGTTTAAGCGCACTCGATTTCTCTATTACTTTAATTAACAAAAGCTAAAACTAAGTTCCACTAGAGGCCTAGCCTTTCAAAAACCTATTTTGTACAGCATCCATAAAGAAGATATATTTTGAATTTATTTAGGGTTACGGATTATTCTTCCCATGTCCTTAAGTTTCCTTAGTATACATGTAGTGGTACGTACGCATTATTATATATATGAAACAGTCAAGAGAATGAATGTATGTGAGTGTGTCACATGTGCCATAATTAACTCATTCAAACAAGGTATGGAAAAATAATTGGCAACATAGCAAAATTGGAACTTAGGTAAATTTAACACTATCAGTTTAGGTAGGCAAAATTTAAAAAAGAAAAATCCTTGCGGATCTAACCTCAGTACATGCCATTGAAAGAAAACAAGAAATCACACATTATCTCCCAATATAGTTATATATCATTCGTCCTTGCTCGAAGTTCTATGCAACACTCACATATAATATGAAGATAGTGCAAGAAATACTCTAACACATATACAATAATCCATGTACAATTAGCTATAAATTAATAATTAGGGATGTCTAATCCTTGACATAGATCAACAAACTATATATTTAGTCCCGAATCGAAGGGAGCAACACAACGCTAGCTCATATTACAAATAAAGCCCAATCTAAACTCAACAAAAAATTATTATCTCTGACACCACCGTAATACACTCTATCAACGTCGTTGCAAATGGATCCGAGTTAGAGAAAATACACTCATTTACGAAGCTCCTAGATAGCCTACACCACCAAGTGCCAAATAAGGATAGGACACTTCCTAACTTTACGTTTCGGAGCATAGGAGGCAAACATGGAAAACAAGGATAGCAACTTCCCACACGCATTGCCAACGATATCTCCGGCCAACTAAACACCTATATATGTAGGAGGTTCAAAGTTTGATCACTATACTAACAGATTTTCTTGATGTCACAAACTAATTACCAACATTTGTCTATAAAAAAATCTATTAATTACTCTTTTGGTCCCTTAACTTATTTTTTGGTTTCGTTTTGGTCTCTTAACTATTAAAAGTTTCGTTTTGGTCCCTTAACTTATTTTTTGGTTTCGTTTTGGTCTCTTAACTCTTCCTCCGTCAACCACTTTAGTCCTTTATATTAGGATGAATGTATTAGAGTTAAGAGACCGAAACGAAATCAAAAAATAAATTAAGGGACCAAAAGAGTAATTAAGGCTTCATTATTTATTGAATTAGAATATCTTAAATAAGACGTTGGATTTGAGTTTTAAATGTAATAAAATATGATAGCACACAAAACTCTACTCAAAACGGCCAACCAAGTTTTGTGAAAGAAATTAGTTCTCATGTTGTGATACTTGGAGAAAAATTAGTAATTTAAATGGAACTCGAAGTAAGAAGAAACACTATGATCACTAACAGTCTAAACTCTAAAAAGCAAAACTAGCAGACAAAACTACCAAACCTATATGTAGGGCATGCATGCTACACATAACCTAAAGATAAAAAAAAGTAGGCCGCAATGCATAATATATAATCGTGTTATTGGTATTTCAACCAAACCAATAATTAAGCTCCCTCGGTATATTAATTTATTATGAAATAGGAAGTACATTATTCCATCATCAATGTCCCATATATTAAGTTTTAACCATGGCATCCATTCTTTATCTTCTCATAATTTTCATGATCTAGAAATTAAGAAACTAATATGGCATACCGGGCTTGAAAGAAGGTAATGGATGCGGTGGAGGAAATAAAAGGTGACGATGAGAAGTAGTAGCAGCCATAGTTGCACTTGCACCCTCGTCACGGGTGTGGATTGCATTACTACTAAAAAGATTAAGATTTTGTTGCTGATCAAGGGAGCGTATAGTATTGAAGCTTTGTTGATCAGGGCCTTGATCATAAAGAATACCACTAAATACATGTCCTCCAATTTCTACACTTGTTTGATAAGCCGTTTCATTAACCGTTTCATCCATAGAGCGCACCTGAACACATGTCAATGTGGCCATGGAACTCGTAACAGCCGGAAATTTGAACTCATCGGAACCTGCAATATTAGACATATTACAGTGTAATTAGGATGGAGTACCTCTTGTACTTATTATTGGCCGGGGGGAGTAGGAAGAGAAAAAAGACTAATTTTAAAATCGGATTGAAGGTTTGAGCTAATATATCTACTTTTTATGATATGTTGATATTTTTCAAGACATAAATTATTATATAATAATAACAGAAGAAACATATTGATGAAAAAAAGGAACTATTTAGGGCTCTTGGCTAATTTGAGTTATAATTACTTATACATAATTGAGAAATGTAGAGTACTTGAAATAGTGTTGATCTGCTTGTGCCTTTTATGTTCATGAAGGTGGTGCTGATCAGAAGGATGGTCCATTCTGTGACGCCTTCTATCGGCCGGAATCCAAGTGCTTCTGATATGTGTTTGGCAGTTAAAACCTTTGTTTTTGCAGCAACTTCTGCACCTTGAGTATGCACAATCCTTCTTTGCTTGGTTCCCACAGTCTTGACATTTTAGACCCTTTAACACTTCTTCTTCCCCTAATTGT
>Ga0099826_10000900_pt1 | contig 16316 bp, 5 predicted proteins | sample Mtrugardesep15_FD_76830 | JGI IMG/M metagenome (GOLD analysis project Ga0099826, IMG submission 76830) | Root nodule microbial communities of legume samples collected from California, USA - M. trunc garden sep15 | ecosystem: Host-associated > Plants > Roots > Nodule | place: USA: California... | reverse complement strand
TTTGGATAACACCATGAAGGAGTTGGTGACTGGGCTCGTGAAATGGCATCATGAAGTTGGAAAAAAGAAATCAAATTCGGGAGAAGAGGAAGGAAATTGAAGCATGAAATTATAACTTATATTAGTAGTACTTTTTTGATGCTCGATGCCTATTTATGTTGAACAAAGTGTGTGTAATCAAGCATTTGACATGTAATGCTTCATCTTTTTTTGTTAAATATTTGATGAAGCTTCACTTAGGTCCAACTACTACAACTTCTGGCCTTCTTATATTTTGTTTTTGGTTGGTTAAACATTTCCAACATAGACAATTGGATTACCAATTGCAGGTTCACTATGATGTACAATTGGAATGCCAATTGCATTTTATGCAAAATACTAATGGATGTGTTTATTTTGCTAATGATTACGAAGGTTCTGCAGTCTTGCTTGTTCATTATTTTACGGGCATATCAACATGTATCACTTTTGTTACTTTCACATATTACTATTTATGCAGGCAAAGTGAAGTTGCTTTCATATGAAGAGGAAGAGAATTTCATATATCACTTCTGTTATGAAGAGGAAGAGAATTAAATGGAAAATAATCAACCATATGCCTTCCCTTGCTAGCTTAGCTTATGTATATGTATGTTCAATTCATTTTAGATTTTGATCGGTAGCTATCGATAGATATATAAATCAACAATTGTGTGTGTGATCACAATGATATTATCAATTGTAGAGATTAATATTTTGCAATAATATTAAGCATAAATTAAACAAATTGGATTGAGTAAGGACTAATATTGAATGTAGAAAATTTTTATAGGGACTAAAAGAACTATTGAAATTAAGTAAGGACTAAACTTAAAATGTCTTAATTTTACAGGGACCAAAAACATATTTAAAGGTAAAAAAAAAATTAAAAAAAAATCCATATCAGCAAGCCATTTGATGACTGGACAGAAAATTGACGGCAGGGACTAAATTTGGTAACGGAGATAAAATGTAAGGATTTTAAAAACATTTACTTAAATATAGGGACTATTTATCAAAGAAGCACAAAATGTAGGGACTAAAAACATATTTAACCCTAAAAGATTTAATGAAAATTAAAATATAAATCGATGAGAGTGTATTTTAGGAAAGATGTGTGTTATTTAATGAGTAAACCACCAAATTGGTCTCTGTCTTTGTATCAAATAATTCTCAAATTGGTCTCTGACTCTATTAATAACTCAAAATGATCCATGTCAAATGTTTCTCAGATTGGTCTCTGACTCTATTAGTTGTTTTGCATTTTAAGTCATTAACGTACCAAATAAAATCAAAAAGGCAGTATGTCATTAACTACTAACTAATATCCAAAAGACATTGATCCATTAACACTCAAAATACAAAACAATTAATAGAGTCAGGGACCAATCTGAGAAACATTTGACAAAGGCAAAGACCATTTTGAGTTATTAATAGAGACAAGGACCAAATTGAGAATTTGGTACAAATACAGGGACCAATTTGATGATTTACTCGTTATTTAAACAAGGCTTAATAGCAGTTTTCGCCCCCTAACTTTCACGAAGTTGCGATTTTGGCCCCTAAGAAAAAAACTACAAAACCGCCCCCTAAGTTTTGCAACTGTAGCAGTTTTGGCCTCCAAGACAATTTTTTTTTAAAAAAATAACATGTGGCACGTCACTTAGGGTGCCACGTCAGCATAGACAAAGTCAAAATTGGTCTTGGGGGATTAAATTGCCACATGTGCAAAACTTAGGGGCAATTTTGTAGTTTTTTTTCTTAGGGGACCAAAATCGCAACTTTAGAAAAGTTAAGAGGCTAAAACTGCTATTAAGCCTTTAAACAACCATTTATGTTACAACTTTTGGGACAACTGTAAATTTACAAAGAAAAGTAATTATTGACACGGAAACCAAAATAATAAAAAGAGAAATTAAAAATATAGTGAGTATGATATAAAAGGTTGTCACAAAATAGTTTTATAAATATCATTTCTCTTTAGAAAAATAGCTTTAGTTAGTTAGATTTTTCTTATAATCTAAACCAAGAAAACATGACTTTTTGTTGCTTATATTGGAAAGATTTATGCTATTTGAAAAAAAATAAATTAACAAGTACGAGACAACTATAAATATGTAAATAAACGTAAATATTAACACAAAAATAAATGTAATAAAGAGAATAATAACACAGAGAAAATATGATAGATGGTTATGCAAATATCATTCCTATTCCTACGTTGGAAAGCAGAGAGAGTATATGTACGGACTGACAGAGTACATTACGTCACTAGACGGGAAATTACGTATCCCAAACCTTGTGTAGACGCGGTTCTCCTGTTGACCATGACAATGTATAGACGGCGACAAAAATAAACGTTATTTAACTGCCAACAAATTATGCTGTACTATTATATTGTCATTGTACCAAAGAAAAAGATTAGAAAGATAATACATTTACATCTCCGATTCCGCTCATCTATTTAACACCTCATTTTATCTTTATAAATCTCTTTCTACTACATCAACAATATATCATATATGGCGTCGTTCTCTATTATCTCTTTATGTGTCAAAGAGTTTTGGATGTCCATTAATCTTTTTGGTAAAAATTATGCTTTATTAACTAATTAGTGTAACCATATGCATGCCGTTTGTCGAATCCCAAAATCCTCGGAACGGAAGCAATGCTCTCTAGAGATTCCTTATTAATCAAAATTCAATTTAATTTGCTATGCTATACTTCAACGTCAACAAGAGAAGTTGACAGCATATGTTACGTAATATAATTTTGTACCAAAATATTATAATAATGCAAACCTTGTTTTCAACGCCTCTTACAAGGTAATTCTTGCTATAAATATTTCCATCACTTGTAGGTACGTTCTTTCAGAGCTTTATTGAATATCTTTAGAAAGCAACACCAACTTATAAAGTGTTATAGACATTAATTGAGAAATTAATAATATGTCACCTGCACTTTATGCTAGTACTTTCAAATGTGAGGTAGATGAAGAAAATCCATCGTTAATGGGTTCTTACTATGCTTCTTTATATCCAAATTTGCCTATTTTAGAAAACAGTGCTAGTTCAACATGGATCCTTAATCCATTTTCTGAGCATGAACCTGAAACCATTAGGGATCACAAGAAATTGAAAAGATCAACCGTAACTATCCCTATTTGGTTTGCAAATTTCAGCAGCCACAGTAATAGTTTCTTCAATAACATAAGCAGCAATAACAACAGTGTGAATAGCATTCCAAGGCTTCATTTCAGAGATCACATAAGAACTTATAAACAAAGATATTTTGCTGCTGAAGCTGTTGAAGAAGCAGCAGAAGATAACTTCAACTACAATAATTGTGAAGCTGAAGAAGATGGTTCATGTGCTGATGGAATGAGACTAGTTCAACTTCTAATTGCATGTGCTGAAGCTGTTGCGTGTCGTGACAAATCACACGCTTCGGTTTTACTATCTGAGCTTAAATCAAATGCTTTGGTGTTTGGTTCTTCATTTCAAAGAGTTGCTTCTTGTTTTGTTCAAGGACTAACAGAGAGACTAACTCTGATTCAACCAATTGGTAATAACTCTGCAGGATCAGATACAAAATCAATGATGAACATAATGGATGCTGCATCAGAAGAAATGGAAGAAGCATTCAAGTTGGTTTATGAAAATTGTCCACATATTCAATTTGGACATTTTGTGGCTAATTCTATAATATTGGAAGCCTTTGAGGGTGAGAGTTTTCTTCATGTGGTTGATCTTGGCATGAGCCTTGGTCTTCCACATGGACACCAATGGCGAGGACTAATTCAAAGTCTCGCAGATCGAACCAGCCACCGTGTCCGGCGGCTTAGGATCACAGCGATTGGTCTATGCATTGCTAGAATCCAAGTCATTGGTGAAGAACTCTCAAATTACGCGAAAAATTTGGGGATTCATTTGGAATTCTCAATTGTTGAGAAGAATTTGGAGAATTTGAAACCTAAGGACATAAAAGTGAATGAAAAAGAGGTCCTTGTGGTTAACAGCATTCTTCAATTGCATTGTGTTGTTAAAGAGAGTCGTGGCGCTTTGAATGCGGTTTTACAAATGATACACGGTCTTTCGCCCAAAGTGTTGGTTATGGCTGAGCAAGATTCTGGTCATAATGGACCTTTTTTCCTTGGAAGGTTTATGGAATCATTGCATTATTATTCTGCTATTTTTGACTCATTGGATGCTATGCTGCCAAAGTATGACACAAAGAGGGCAAAAATGGAACAGTTTTATTTTGCTGAGGAGATAAAGAACATTGTGAGCTGTGAAGGACCATTGAGGATGGAGAGGCATGAGAAAGTTGATCAGTGGAGGAGGAGAATGAGTAGGGCTGGATTTCAAGGTTCACCTATTAAGATGGTTGTTCAAGCTAAGCAGTGGCTTGTGAAGAATAATGTTTGTGATGGATATACTGTTGTGGAAGAGAAAGGGTGTTTGGTTCTTGGATGGAAATCAAAGCCTATTGTTGCAGTTTCTTGCTGGAAATGCTGAATGAACACCTTTTAGTTATGTCAATAAATAACAGTTTTGTGAGAAGCTGTTGTCATCATGTGTGTTTGAGTATTTTCTTTTTGTGTGCATGTTGTGAATTTAAGACCCTAAATTAGTGGCTTGCGAAAGCACTGAATATTTAGGGCGAGAATAAAACTTTTGATGTAATTCTGTGTGTGGTATGGCTGCTTGTTGAGTTGAGATGGAGCAGAAATAAAGTGTTGACTTGTTGCTTTGTGTGCATAATATGTGCAGAAGTTTGATGAGATGTAAATCCTACTAACATTTATTTGATTCAATTTTTCAATGAACTTAATAATACTCTCTTCAAAAAATTTCCTGTATTTGCTGGTTAATGTTGGCTCTGCTACAGCTCTATTATTTCATGTAAGTATATCCAAGCCTATCTTTTAGCACTAAGTTCATACATATTTATGTTTTAAAGCACAATGTACCAGAATAGTAATTAGTAAGAAAAGTTCATTATGGATAGCATGGCCTGAGGTAGCCAAGAATGGAGGGGATGCAAGAGGAAGGTGGGTATATCCGCAAAATATACCAAGGTGCATTGGTATAATAAATTTTAGACAATTTTCATATTTGTTATCATATATTATATTTGAAATAAAATGATAAAATTCTAAATTTAATAGTTTAAATAAAATTTAAAAATTTATGTATATGATAAGAACTATTGATACAATGTTTCCCTAAAAAAAGACTATTGATATAATGTTAAAATGGCAACATTTTTGTACCAAAATAAAAAAATAAAAAACGGCAACATTTATATTTTAAACAAGTACTCACTTAGTCGCCTCTATCTCGTTAGTTGTTGCTTCTTCGCTCGCCTAAACCTAAACTTGTAACCGACCGATTTGGAGTCACGAACCACTTTTTGGACAAGAGTAATGCTATATCTCCCGAGAGAAAAAATCATGATAGCTTTGCAAACCACAATCAGTCAAAATTCAATGTCCAACGGGTTGGTGGAATTCAAGGAAAGCCGGTGCAATTATATTGTACTTACTGTATCGTGAAATACTTCGCTTTAAATATCATTTTCCTTTTGGAAAATATAGTCAATATCAATTAATTGCATTGTCATGTATATAAATTGAAGAAGTATACATAAAGTGAAATGATAAAAAAACATTAAAAGACCGTACAAGAAATTAAAGTTCAAATAAACATAAAAGACTAATATCTTCTTTAAAAAAAAAGTAAAAGACTAATATCTCACAATATGACAAATTAAGTTCTGAATCTCAATTATTTCTTAAAAAAAAGTTTTGAATCTCAATACTTTCAATCGATTGAGAAATCTAATAATAAAAAAAATCAAGCTGTAAATTCATGAATGTTGCGTCAACTTTTTTGAAAAGGATAATAATCAAATCAACTTGATATTAATAATAATTAATTGAAGTAGAAAGAAGAATTTGTAATTACATTATTTTTTCTTGTTTTTTACAAAAATATATATTTATTAGTATAATTTTTCCTCTATGAACTTTTAATTTTTATCCTTATATTAAAAAAAAAAACAGTAGTACAGTTTAAAAATACTAAAGTCGCTTTTTCTGACTTGCCACATCCAAATCCAAACTCCAAACAACATCGTTGTTCCTCAGCCGCAACGCAAAGAGAGGAAGCATAAGAGAAATGGAAGCTATGGGCGTGTTTTGCGGAAGCAACAGTATCTATCTCACATCCTCTCTCCTACGCACCAACAACACAAGAAGCTCTCAATTACGCACCACCCAACAACACCTTTCTGCATTTCCTTCTAAATCCCATCTTTTTTCATCTTCTTCCTATGCCAAAACCATCCGCACTAAATGCTCCACTAATTCCGGCATCTTCCTTCCCCGCTTAATTGCTTCTCTCGTATGTTTTCTCTTTCTCTACTCACCAATTTATTATCACATCACTCTGTAATTCTAATTTATTTATTTTTGTTTGTGCAGGAACAAGTTGACAAAACTTACATTATGGTGAAACCCGATGGCGTGCAACGTGGTCTTGTGAGTATCTTAATTTCATGTTCTGGTTTCAGACATTGAGGGATGAAACAAAAAATTATAAATTTGAAGTTTAAGGTTATAATTGTTGTTTTGTTGAATTGGTTTAGGTGGGTGAAATTATTTCTAGGTTTGAGAAGAAGGGGTTTAAGTTAATTGGCTTGAAGCTCTTTCAATGTTCTCAAGAATTAGCTGAGGTTTGTGTACTTTCTTCAATACTTTCTTGTTTGTATACTATTATGTCTTGTGTTCAATTGTAATATGATAGAGTACTTAACCCAATTGTGCTTCTCATAATAATAAAACTCATCAATAAGATTATTGACTCTTGTTAAATAGAGCAGTAAAATGAGAAGATTGCTTTCTCAATTAGCAAACTTATTGATTTAACAATATACTCTGAAGATCTTTTAAGATACTCCAGGATATACCATAGCGTGATGCATTGTTAACACTCTCCCTCTAAGGTATAGCTTGTTATTGTTAATCTTTAAGTTATCTGGAGAGACACTGTTGTTAGGGTGTGCAATGGCAGAGGTATGATGCAGTTGTAAGGGCACGCCACAGCTGAGGTGCCATTGTAAGGGTGTTCAATTGGAGAGGAGCTAAATGGGATTCGCAGTTAAGCCAATATGCATAAATGACAAGACCTAAATAAGGTCAATCTGCGTAACAACAAGATGGAATAGAGCTAACACGCTCTAAGACAGGTTTACGGGAGTCAATCTGTGGTGAGAAGGGGATTGGAACGAAATCAAACAGTTTTAAAAGTAGCCAGAGCAGAGCAAAAAGAGATCAAACATGAGTGTCAAGGTCTGGTTCCATAAACTTGATAGTACAAGAAAGTCTATTCAAGATGGATACCATGGCCTAATTATGGGATTTAGGCAGGGAAGGACAAAAAGAGAGACAGGAGACCTGTAGTAGTCTATTAAATTGGTATGATGTATGATGCAAAATATTAACTCAATGGTCCTATTAACCCTAATTAAATGAAGAGAAGCACTAAGAGTATTGCTTTCTCAACTAGAATCCATGACATATTGTGAAGTTCATTCAAGGTATTCTCTGTATTCTAGAACTATTCTGTCTCTGAATATGTTTCCATGAAAGTATTGAGTATGGTTGCATGAAATGTCACAATATCGAGTGCTTGAGTAACTAATTCCTACCATCCGGTTACAAAATCCAATTGTATCCATATTTTCATGGTTGCTTACTATCCCATATGGTATAGAGTATAGACTTACATCTTGTGTTTGCAATAATGTTGATTCAGTTTGTGATCTTTGTCTTATGTTCAACTGTTAATTTGCTATTTACACATGGATGGCTTATTGTGACTGTTTATGGTTTCAGGAGCATTACACGGACCTAAAACAAAAGCCTTTCTTCCCTAAGTTGATTGAGTATATTACTTCGGGTCCAGTTGTGTCTATGGTATAACTCTTTCCACTAGTATTCCCATTCTCAATGAGGGTTTCACAGTATACCTGTTGAATGTAGTTTCTGGTTTTATGTTTGCAAGGCTTGGGAGGGTGTTGGTGTAGTGCCATCAGCACGCAAGCTTATAGGAAAAACAGATCCTCTGCATGCAGAACCAGGCACAATAAGAGGAGACTTTGCTGTTCAAACAGGAAGGTAAGGACTTTTCGCACCTGATTTGTGGCTTTTGTAAGCCTTAGTCGAGAATCAAGATAAGATTCATAGGGTGTGTTTTTCTGCTTGATCTGAGGATGTGGAGTGACGAGATCTTATGATGAACTTTTGGCAGGAATATTATTCATGGCAGTGACAGCCCTGAAAATGGCGAGCGTGAAATAGGTAAGGCCTCTTATAGTATCACGATTCAGTTTAACCCAATAAATGCAATGAAAAGGATTGTGGATTGCAAAAGAGAATATCATTGTGTGCCGTTAATTTATATATTAGCAGGTTTAAAGAGTATTACAAATACAAAATAAAGCTTTAAATTTTATTTGTTGTTTTAAGCATTTGTCCTGGAAACAACCTTGGTGCAACGGTAAAGTTGTTGTCACGTGACTGAAAGGTCACAGGTTCAAGTCCAAGAAACAACCTCTTGTGTAAAAAACAGGGTAAGGCTACACCAAAATGGTGGGACCCCTTTTCGGACCCTGTTGGAGTTTAGTGCACCGGGCTGCCTTTTTTTTTTTTAGCATTTGTCCACAGTTTGCTTTGATGAGCATAAGTTTTAGAATTTAGAGTTTGTAATTTTGGTAAAGTTCTCATCGACTTCTACAAGTTTACTAATAGCGAAGAGAGATCCTGAAATTTAACTCGTTTGTGTCCTATGTTCGCAGAATTGTGTGTAACTGTTAGCTTAAGTTAACAACAGACAATTGAATTATGTATTGAATGAATACAGGCAAAACTTAGCATGCATAAGGATTTTAGGTGATGCACTGGGCACAAGTTTTATAAACTGTTGGCTGCCCTGTTACTGAAAAAGAACAAAACCCATACCTCCACCACAAAACCCAACAGGGTAAAGAGTGGTTGCGAGGAAAAGAAAAAGATAAGTTGCAACCATCTTAGTTACGACGAGATTGATCATCGAATGGCTATAAAATTTTGTCAATATTTAGTTATAGGATAAAATCTGACTCATGGTTGTTTTGAGCTTTTGCAGTGCAATGTAAATATTCCTGTAAGACTGATTCTTAACTAACCCAGTTATTTCCATTTGCTGCAGCTCTATGGTTCAAGGAAGGTGAATTATGCGAATGGACCCCTGTCCTACATCCATGGCTAAGAGAATAATAAACCAAAGATGCACAATGACAACGATTCATGCAGTTTTTAAGTTCAATAATCTGTTCAATTGTTCAGTTTTCAATGTATCCCTCCTTTAAACTCAATGTTGAAACATTTACTCCGAAATTCTTATAAAATTTTGCATTTGACTCGTATGGAAGTCCATACCATTTTCTCTATTTCTATCGTGCCAATTCAAGGCGGCTAAACTTGCAAGACACCCTTTCTAACAGTAACTTTTAAGTTCTAAGGGATGCTTCTCTAATTTATTTTTAACACACTGCTTCAAATTAAACTCTGTCACTCATAAAACAAGATTTATGAGCAAATAGGCAGAAAATAATAAAATTCACCAAACTTTTGGTTGTATTAAAATTTTAAATAATCCATGATACACAGAGGGTGTAATGTAAATAGCAAGATACAATACAACACAATATGACAAATGAAACTTAATTGATATAAAAGCAGTAGGCATAATCAACCACAGCCATGCTTCCAATTCAAAAAAACTCCATCATTCACTCGGTCACTCGCACAATTCACTTCCTGTGCCATCAGATACAACAGAACCCGACGACGAAGCAGATCCACAGCTACTGTTCTTCATCGACAACGAAGAATCATATCCAGGATCCTTGATTTTATTAAAGAAATGAAGAATTGAAACATTATTTTGCCGTGGCTGTTCTAAGTTATTCTCAGCAGAAACACTTTCACCCAATCTAGTAGGCGATGTGTTGGTTATAGAAGAAGAACAATGATCTGTTTCCATCAATGTCGTTACACCGAGAGAATTTGAAGCAATTTCTGTAACTGGAGTAGAATCTACATCCATAATCACTTCATCAGTAACTGAACAATCTTTTGTAAACTCTTCTTCCTCACCAATTTGCACTGACGGTGTATCACGTTTGGCACCGAGTTTAAGCTTCATAAGAGTAGCCTCTGAATCAAAATTAAAACAAAACACATGAGAGAATTTTATCAACCAGATCTGAATTTTCTAGTAATAAAATTGAAAGAGAGAGAGAGTACCGTAGATAGAGAAAGAATCGTCTTTGAGAATCTTTGACGGAGGAGAACCTTCTAAAGTGTCCAGCGACGACGGTGAAGCTCTGATTCTGCCGAACATTTTCTGAGAGGATTAATCGGGTTGGACCGGGTCGGGTATCCGCAGAGAGGAGTGAGGAATTTAAATAGAGAAGAGAAACAAGATTAATTTGGCGCTGCTTTAGGTTGAATCGTAGAATCGAAGCGGGAATCGTATTTCGTAAACTTCTTTTCCTTTTTAATTTTTTTATTTACTTATTTATTTCTCACCAATTTCGGATTTATGTTTGAATTTTATTGGATTTTTGAATTTTGAAAGATTATGCTTGAATATTCAAACAATAAATTTTGCATTTTGAAATTTCAAATGTTTTCTTTTAGGGAAAAGAAAAATATTTGAATTTCATTGCTTTGACTTCTAATTTTTTTTTCTTCCTATGATATGTGGAAATTGAAAAAACAACACTTATGTATTGTTTGACTGACTTGCTTACAACAAATCAAAGGTTTGATACAAGAAATTCTTGTGAGTGGGTTAAAGAAGTTGGAATACAAAATAGAATGTGTATTATGATTAACACAAATAATTTTGGTTCGTAAAAGGGGTGTGAAGGTTTTTTCCCGATTATCACTAACCAGTGAATCAATATAAAGTTTTTGTCTTCTATGAAGGGTTTTCACAATTTTTGTATTATCATTGACTTCCATTCTTTCAATTAACTATCAATAGTATCCCTCAATTTGTAATCTTTGTATCCCTTGGTTGCAAAGCATACAAATGCAGAGACATTATAATTGTTATACATTTGTTCAAATAATCAATGCAAAATAGGAATATGAAATATAAACTTGATAAATTCAAGGTGGAAAATGTGCATATTTAAAAACACAATCTTCTTCTAAGGATGTTCCATTATGAAAGTTCAATTTTACTATGCAACCTCTTCATTTTCTTTCTTTTTAAACAAAGAAGTTAAAATGGAATTTTATTATTAAAGGGCCGAGATTTTCGACCACAATGTGTGCCAAAAAGAAAAAAAGGTTACAAAGTCTGAAATGGAAGAAACAAAAAAAAAAATCAAATTAAGTTATAGCATCCAAACACATAATTGGGTTGAACCACAAAAAATGATAATTAAAAGAGAAAGTAACGAATTTCACTTTGAACCACAAAAATGTCTTTGATTTTGTCAAGTAGGTGGTATTGGGAGTGTTCTTTGTGCTTAAAAATTCTACGATTTCTTTCGTTCCATTATTCCCAACCCTATAAACTATTCTCAATTTTACCATTTTTCACTCACTTTCAACCTTTCTAAATTTTGCACGAGTTCACACTTACCTATTATTGCCAATATGTAAAATGATTTTCTAAAAACTTCATTTAAGATTTCTGACTTAAATTGTTTTTCCGAAGAACTTCATTCAAGATTTAAGTTTTGGTTTTAATTTATCGGAAAACTTATATTAATTTTTCCAGCTAATTTTTTCTAAGATAATTCTTATTTTAATTATAAAAAAAACTCAAAAATTTAAGGTAAACTCACCGGTAACATAGTCCAAACCGAAATACTTGAGGTAAGTTTTTCGAAAAAGAACTGTAGATCAGAATACTTCAAATAAGGTTTTCAGGAATTTTTTCTAAACGGAAAAGTTACAATTGAAACATAAAAAACTTTAAATGAGCGCATTAAATCAACAACTTAAATGACCTATTTAAAACTTAAAAAACTTAAAACTAACTTGTATTTTTGCCAAACTTAAATGAAGAAAGAGATATTTTAACAAAATCTTATAATGCATCATCATCCCTAAATAGTTCCACAATTATAATATTTTATTCAACAACATTCCACAGTTATCAATATTATTTCTTGCCCTAATTACAAACATTATCCAATGTATAAAACAACTGAAATAAAAAACTGAGATAGTGATACACATGACAATGAATATTAGTTGTTTAACTTAGATACATCTACTTGAAGCCAATGACCCACGATTTATAGACTAAAGGGATATACTCGAAGCCAACGACATCTACATCGCTAATTAATCACATACAAAAGACCATTATTAGAAAATGCGATCGGTAAGAAATAACTGAGATGAACATTTGTCCCCGTTGGCATTGAGCTGGCGGCCAAGATTATAGTTAGTATACCCGGTGTTGTAATAATTTAGATTATTATAATCATCATCTGCAATGTCATCATCGCTATACTTCCATTCAGCCCATGTATTTCGAACATAATCGTAACTTTATAGAAAATTGTAATCATCAGTGTTGAAATTTTCATAATTTGCATACGATTATGCAAATGAGTTTGAAACGGACAGATGAAGCGGGAGGGAAAGAGTATGAGAAATTTGAGATTCCATTTTTTTGACAAGTATGTTGTAATTTATTGAAGTGTCGTGGTTCATATTATATTATTTCTCATCTCACCAATGAATAATAGTGTTTAAGCATTTATAATAATACAATAGTGAGACTAATTACGTATAGAAAAATGATGATGGTTGGATGACGATCAATTACCAACAAAAACGTCTAGCTCAACTTACAAATATCGATATTGTTAGACTGAACACCATCAGTCGTGGTGTTGATCACAATTGAAACGTGCGACTACCTAGGGTGCCATTCATAAATGAGCACTATTTTTTTTAATAATACATTCGCAAAATTGTCTTTATTTTATGCATTTGTGAAAAAGAAGAGTTTTTTTTTTAAAAAAGAAATAAAGAATAGATGAAAACAAATGCGAGAACACATAAATAATTATTTGTCCATAAAATAATGGATATATAATTAATACATAATACATGAATGTAACAAGGGTTGAAATTTACGATCACTTTGTATTTCTATCATATATAACATTTATTTTCACATGATATCTATGACTCAAATAGACTTATTTAATACATGAAAGATGAGAAAAATATGTACTTTTTTGCAATATATATATCGATAGTTCATGCTCCTTAAAAAAAAAATTTCGTAGTTCATACATGTAGTTGGTGAAAATGTTTGTTATTGAAATACATGACTCCAACAATCATGTTTAATACATGAAGAATAATCTAGATATATATTCTTTGCAAAATATATCGATGGTTCGTACATATAGTTTGTGATTGAAATGCATTTGTCATGTTGTACATGTAGTCTATTAACACTATTATATATTATTGAATTTGTCTTTATTTTTGTTTGTAAATTTGCAACTTACATTTTTTATCTTCACTTTTACAAATCACCCAAATTTTTGCTCAAGCTTCACCACCGTACACAACCAAAAAATTCAAATAATAATATTAAGAGAGGGTCAGGGCACTATTATTTTAGTTGTTTCAGAGTACAAAAATATCATAATCGACCCTAGACCCTATACATAATTCAAGTTTCACCCATTTGTTTAACAAATTCATGGTTAGCCCTACTAGACACCATCACGTGAGCTCAGATATAGACTTTGGTTGGGTAACTATACTTTTAGATTAAAATTAATTCAAAACTTAATTCCTAATATTAACATTTTTTGTTAACAGTTTCCAAACCAATAAAGCGACAACTGTTTACTACTAAAATTACGATTTAAGAACAACATTTTTTGTCATACACATCATTTGTAAATGGGAATATTTATATTCTTTTCTCCTTACCGCACAACCTGCAATCTATTTTCTCGATATATAAATGTATTATACTTCGTACATTTTAGTATTAATGTGTCTTACCAAGTGTTGTGGATACAAATAGTTAGACATTTCACTCACAATCATCATGACTTGGGTTTAAATCCAAAATTCCGCAATCTTTAGATTATACAAAAACTTCATTATAATCTTCAATACAGTTAGTGGTATTCCACGAACTTGCCCAACGGTGTGCCTGGTCTAATTTATATTTTGCATATGAAAGTGCCTTTTAATGATGGTATACGACAATGACAAATACTTCGGGAATTTAATTTATATAGACTGATTTGAATATTTATTATTGATTTTAGGACATAAAAAAATATATACGTAGATTTTACAACTTGGTCTTATTAAAATAAAATGAAAGGAAAGTGTAATTTGAATGTAAGATTCTGCTTTTGCAAACCATAGACTATACTATGCTGTAAAGCTGCTTACGGCAGATGCCTGTTCATTATTGAGTAATTTTGTAGTGGGAGAAGTTTGCTTATAGACTGACTGTATCTGACACTTTGTTTTGATCAGTTCCTTTTGAGTACTTGGCATGTAAAAAGAAGAACAATACCTTTTGAGATAGTAATGAAATTGCGGACTGAAATACACAGACTGCAAAATTTCAAATGATGGTAATGAAATTGGTCTTGTCTAAAAACACCTCAAGGCCAATCCCCAAAACATTATAAATTTCCAAAAGCTAATCATGGACACACCAAAACACCTATACTTGCGATCGGCTCGCCATCAATGTCAAATTTACATGCCATATTGAAGATGGATTTACATTTCTTCAACGCCACACATAATTTACCAGTCAATCAACGAATTAATCGAATGCAGGTTGATCCATACCTACCTATTTAGTCTCTCCAAAATAATGTTTTTACTATACCACGGATTATACCTCTGTGCTTAACATTTTTACCTGTGAAAATGACAAGTGAGCTCGGAATTAGATATAGCTGGTTTTGTAGAAAAGAGAGATATCATAATAAGAAAGAGTTACACCAGAGATTATACAAATAAAATATACATAATAAGAAATAGAAAACATGTGACGCATTCCAATTTGAAATGACAATAGATATTATACAAATATTTGTCATAAAAAAAAGATATTATACAAATATTGGCTTAAATAACTTTTTAAGTTCAGTACTATATAACTAACTTTTGGTCCATGTTTGGATTTTAGTTTATATTATATTTGTTCATGTTTTTCTTACACCAGTATTTTTTTTTTGAGGAGTTCTCACACCAATATTTGTTCATGTTAAAACTAGTCCCTATAGTGTCCATATATATTTTCAGGATTGAAATCAATATGGTTCACATGCTAAATTGACTAATTCCAATATGGATAACATGGATAATATTACTTCGAATTTCCATTTTAAGCAAGAGTTACACAGTGTCACCTTTAAATCTGCCAGCTTGAGACAGAGCTTCTTCAGCAATGGGTCTCCACTGTTCTGCACAAGAATAATTGATTCCAAGTCCAACACTAAGTCCCCTCAGTAGATGCACAGTCCGAAGTATAGAAAACAGTTCTTCTGGAAAAGCCTACCATAACCAGGCACAGGAATATATATTTAGTGATAAAAAGGTATCAGCATAAAATATTAACAAGTTATTTCCTGCTTGTTCCATGACTATAAATATTGTTTATATCTATACATCAATTGGTGTGGCCTTATTTAAAAAAACTAATTTGTGTGAACAAATTTCCATCTACTAATCTGTTAATGAGTTATAACTAAAGGTCTGCCAGTGCCGCAAAACTCATAGATAAAAGAGACTAGAATTTTCATATTTGAGCCAGTGTGAAATTCAAAAGTGCAAATTATGCTACACAGAAAAACACAGATTCGCCAAAAAAGAATCAACGAAATTTACAAATCCCTTAAAAACAACAATTTTCCTTCCCCCTTAGTTTCCTTGGGTTAACTTCTTTGCATATCTTCTCAATCACGTGATTTTAACTTCAATGTGCAACAAAATGACTTGGCAAATTTTTACACTGTCCTATCCCCTGATTATAAAACCAAATTGTTCTTACTTCTTACAATAAAAACTTCAACTAATATAGATCAAGCAGCATATTTAATAGCTAATGTCCGTGTCACATCAAGGATGTGTAAACTTTGGGAACAAACATGGTTTCGATATTTCTACTAATACTATAGAATGTACCTGAACAGCAATTTTTTTAATTGAAGATTCT
>Ga0099826_10000899_pt1 | contig 16318 bp, 8 predicted proteins | sample Mtrugardesep15_FD_76830 | JGI IMG/M metagenome (GOLD analysis project Ga0099826, IMG submission 76830) | Root nodule microbial communities of legume samples collected from California, USA - M. trunc garden sep15 | ecosystem: Host-associated > Plants > Roots > Nodule | place: USA: California... | reverse complement strand
GTTTAGGGGGCATTTTGAACATAAGTGCAAAACTTCAGGGGGGTATTTGCAAAACGTGATGTTGACTAACAGAAAAATTTGACGGAGGGGGTAAATTGATTAACGTTGTGCAATTTCAGGGGGTAATTGAAGTATTGTTAATTTCGGGGGGGTAATTGACGAAACTTACAATTTCAGGGAGGTAATTGACTATTTACTCTTAATTAAATTGATTAATATTAATATTGATTTTGAATAAAGATATTCATGTATGTGGTTTTAACTAAATTTGATTAAACATATTTACTCGTTGATTTAATATGTTTGACGTTTCTCCTTATTTTAATTTAAAAAAATGAACTTGATTTTTTGTTGTTTTTAACCCTCTAGTTCATTGATAAGCTGGATCTCGAATGCATAAGTAAAGCATAGTGAAAAAATTTTCCTATTAACATTTAACTTGTAATCTCCATTAACTTAAGTTGATTAATCACTTGAGCCTAATGACACTTGACATTTACTATGTTATTGTTCGAATTCTACATCCACCGCTGATTATAAAGTGTTGCCTTCTCTAGAACACGTTGAATTTCAATAAAATGAAAAGTAAGATGGATAGAAATTCAACATTGTAATGATATATGTTTAGTTTAATCTATTACTGCCTAGTTGCAATATGTTTTTATATATTGATCAAGAAAATGAAATACTCCCATATGTGCATTAAATAAGCTGAAGATCTAACGTTTGAAAATCGGTCAATATTTACATAACAACACACAAACTCGATCATTCCGGGGGAAAAACCCATATAATTCCAATTTTTTATTACTGAATTGTTAATGGATTAATAAATTATTTTGATCTTTCCATTACCAACTAAATTCATCAAACCCATTCACTTTACCATCCCTACTTTTAGGTCGGACAATTCATGTTAATTACATTAACATATAGTATGAATTAAGCTCTTGTGATTATACTCTGCTCTAAGAGGTCTACCTTTTCTTTTTTCATCGGATAAAGATTGTCTACCTTTAAGGACGGAAATATACTTACCTTCTCTCTCTCATATTTTCTCTCCATATTTCTCCATATTTTTTAAAATTCTCTCTTTTTTTTTGTTGCCGAAAGGCACTCAAGAATGTTAGATGTCAATCCTGTTATAGTATTAAGCATCTTCTTAATAAAGACAAAAGGGGATCAGTATGCTCCTCAATGAAAATGAAAAAACTATTTTTAATGTATTTCCTTGGTTTGGTGATTCATGTGTTTCACTGTTTTATTTCGTATAAAAATAACATAAGAGAGTACTACTTTTCTTAGGTGTGTGACTCATCTGCTTCTCATTCTCTCTAAATATAGTGTGTTGATTCATGTGTTTTGTTTCTGATAAGAGGAAGGGTTAAATAAGTAAATAGTCCTCATAAATATACCAACATTTAATTTTAGTCCTCCTAAAATATTCTTGAGGTTTTTGATCCCTCTAAAAATTTTCATATATGAAATTAATCTCTGCTCTATATTAAGTATTACACTCAAGAGCAAAGATTCGGTTAAAAACAACAAAATTTGTAGAAAAGGTCACCTTTACTGCAGGTGTGACTCATCTACTGATCATTCTCTCGAAACATATTGTGTTGGTTTATCTTCTTCTTCTCATGTCACATACAAATCCATTACTCGTGTGTGCCTGCCTACTGTCTCAGATTGTTGTGGTGGCCATCATTGCTCTGTTTTCCCCGAGCTGTAATGCACCGTGATTCAGTGACTGATGGAAGAATTTATGCCGTGCATTGTTCTTTACGAATATGGCACTTATGAATTGTGTTTAATAAGTATATATTCTCTTGATAATGATTCCCACTTTCCGATTCCATACTTGTTGGTTGCTAAGGTGGCTTTTAGATTTTTCTAACTGGGTAGCAAGTTCATCAGCAAGGATTATCCCAATCAGCTGAAATGCCTTTGAAAACTCTCTAGGTGTCACAAGGTTTTTCATTTACTGTCCAATATTGCTTCTGGTCTTTCATTGATGTGACCTACAATACCACGTAATAATAACCAAAAATTAAAATATTAAAACTCATTATGTTATAACCATGTAGAAAGAAGATCATAACGTTATACTTACTTTTCTCTTGAGGCATACAAAACCCATTGAAGCAAAAAAAAACCAAGCATATGCTCACACGGACCCTCGTACACAATATGTCCCTTAGTGAATATGTTTCCTTTAAAGCTTGATGCAGGGATTTTAGGAACAATCATCGGTGAGCCAGTGACCATGACATCTTAAACACTTATAAAAAAACTAAAAAAGAGTTTAAGAAAAAATAAGAAATGATGGGAAGTGAAGAATGAATGAAATTATTGAAGCATGTAAAATATTTATATCTTTAAGTCCTAGACTATAACTACATTCAAAGGAAACATTTTCCACGGTCCAATCGACAAAAAATGCATTAAACACACCACAATTCATCCAAACCTTGGGTGCGAGAAACGCCACAGTCCACCTAGTCTGGGAGGTTTCAAATGATACAATCTGAAACTCTAAATATTTCCAGATTATACAATCCGAATAGCACCAAATTGTTTTCAAGTTTGATTTTTGGTAGGTTTTCATGGCGAATGACATAGGAAGCTTTTTAAAAAAAGATACAAAAGTAACTAAACAACTTTAAACAACAAAATAACATAAGTGATGAATCTTCTAGGAAGGTGTTCGAACATGTGTTTTTGTACTTGATCCAATTGGATGAGGTTCACAAGAACCTCTTCGAAATTAGATATGCGACATAATGATAAAAGACAAGGTGTTTCAAGAGGATTAATGTTTTGAGTTAGATCATGTTGTCTTGTCAACTGACATATTCATATTATCAACGCAGCAAGATCTAGCTCATAGTACCCTCTTTGTGTTCATATCGTTTGGATGATTTTTCAGAGTTTTTTGTTGTGTTTTACATCAAATAAACCGAACACACTTATCTATAGAGGTTTATGTGCATCGTGGACCACATAAAATGTCGGTATATTGTGGGCCACACAAAAAACATTTGTTGAAATGGTTCGGATTATATAATCCAAACCTGAGTCGCACCCCTAAATATCTTTGTATATTTTCTATCTATGTGTTTATATCTTTTGAAAGAGATTTTTCAGAGTTTAAATGAACATCTTTGACGTAAAGTTCAACGGAGAGATTTTTGACAACATGGTGAAGATCTTTTATGAGAAGTGAAGTTCATAAATTGACCATAGATATATTGATTTTAACAACATAATTCAACAGTAAAACACGTAATAAAATAAAACATGATAATAAAAAATTTGTGTTTTATGAAGAAAAAAACAACTCAAAACAGGAGCTTTAGGATGCGTGTTATCTACTAAAAAAATAATAGACTGAATAAGATAATTTCATTTGTATTGTGTTTGATTTTAATATTATTTTTTTTATATTTATGAAAATTAAAATTATTATCTTTATTTAAACCACATCACAACTTCATTTATGTAAAATAGCAAAATAACAATTTTACGTATCAAAGATCATAAAAGAAAAAAAAATTGTACAATACTTTTAAAAAATTTATTGTGGTGTTATGTCATGCCTTGTGTTGTTCTGCTGAGTATTTATTTTTCAGCAGATCAGACACGTCCTTAATGAAAATATATTCATTGTCTTCGTAGCACTTGCACAAAGCTTAATTTTAATTCTCCTATTCGATGAACAACATAATTAACCCTTTAATTACATTTTTTTATTTGTTCAATAATCATGATTATTTTTGTCATTTATAACTCTAGTCACTATTTTTACCAAAAATAAAACTCTAGTCACTACTTTTTAATGATCACTCAAATCAAAAGTGTGTCATGAATGATTTTACGGAGAGATTAGTTGATGGCTAATACAACAAATTGTTGGGAAGTCTAGAGTCATTAGAGAAACAAGTGATCAATGTTTCATGACTATAAGAGATGGATATGTTATGTTTCTACTCATTTATGGGTGACATAAGACTTTGACCACTCGTACTGGAAATTCAGCAATCTCTCCCACAATTTTGAGTACACCTCCTATATCATGATGCAACGCATGACCCAATTCCACTCTCCCATAAGATGAACCAGAGCTCTGGTATCACTCATTGAAGAGTCCAGTGAGAAACAACAAACCACTACTCTATAAACCAGAGAGAGACGTTACATTTTCACCCAAAATCTTAAAGCAGTAGATATATCGATGATCTCTCTTATACATCAAAAAATTTACTTATGCGGCGGAGATGTGAAACTTAACCATTATCACTTCAAACCCAACACAAGTAATTTTACCAAGTGATTTTTTTATATTAGTACTATAAATTTATTTACACAAAAAAATATTTTACCCAACGCATAAGTATAATCCTGCAAAAAGCAAGCAGTTTACCATTTGAGCTTTGTTGCAACAAGGGGAGCTTGTTTGGGGAACAAACTGTGCTTATTGAGTAGTTATTGGGTATCTACTTGTAGTTCCAATACCACATCGTATTGTATCAGACATATCTGTGTAATCTAATAGAAGCGGTTAAGCTTGTCCTTTATACCCGAACAGAAAATCAAGACACGATTTCTAATAGTCTTGTTACTTGGTCATTGGTCTTGCTTGACTAAAAAATATGGATTAACCCACCCATTTGTGCTAATCACACTAACTCACACGTGTATGAGAATGTTTCCACTACTAAGCAGTGTGGTCCTAATGCCAATTCCAAAGCATGCATGCGATTGATGGAAGCGGTGAGTGACTAGTGACTGATAATTTCTTGGCAGAATAAAATAGAGAGAAAGAAGCGGTGAAATGCCACGGTCTATGGAGGGAGGAGTGCCGCTTGGGGTTTGGGAGTTCGATATTGGAATATTTCCGTTGCAACGGAATCAAAATGTTCCTAACCTTAATTTACTATATCTGACAACATGTCAGTGCTCCACTTCCACATGTTTTCATTCTTTACGTTGATGTTGATCAATCTTTCTCTTTTACAAATCAACAAAGTTCACTAGCATGTGTACACCGATTTAACCATATTTAAAGATTGGATTAAATTGGACACAAAATCCCATCCTCGCTTGTTGTCATGTCTTAAGTACACCAGACAAAAAATCAATTGAACATATGGTTGTTTTTAAGATTTTAGTGGCATGGACGAATCTATAATTTGGTATTAAATAAGAGTATAGAAAATATAGAAAAAATTTAAAATTTTAAAGTGTGTAAATAATTTACTTGAAGAAGATAGCTTTACTATGTTAAGAAATTATCTAACAAAAACAACTTCATAACAAAAACATTGAGTTTTTTATTTAATATTTAAATGTTCATACAAAACAATTTTAATGGACATTTTTAGATAAAAAGTCATTAATAATTGTGTCTACGTCAATATGTTATATCATATCTATCTCAATATATAAAATGGTTAGATCATTCAACTTTTTTTGTAACATTGATGATATCAAGTAGTTTTTCAATAATTTTAACTTCTAAAAACACATTTCTGTAGATGTCATGGTCACTTTAAGAGAATTCGATAGGTCGATAGGTAATTGAAACATTCAGATAACAATACGTGGCTTTGACAAACTCAAGAATTTTAAATGCTAACATCAACATATTTGGTAAAGACATTTGCAACACCTTCAATTTAGAACAAAGATCATTTGCATCAACATTCGTCAGATCCTTATGACAAAACGCAACCTTAAGTGCAAGATATTTTTAATTCAGCATCATCCAATTATTTCAACATTTTGCAGTGTGGGATGGTTTCTTTTGACGGAACGGTTTGGGATAGTGGAAGGCTAGGAATTTAAACTCCTTTTATGACATCATAATAATTACAAATAAGTCAACAAAGAACTAAGTTCATTACTAACAACCACACCTCCCTTTAAAATTGAAGTATTAATTTTTTAAAGGCCTAATGAACCCATATTTTTTTTTTGTTGGAGTCCAAATTTTGTATTTATTTTTTAGAGTTTAGGATGGTCGCCCTCCTCGCCCTGCCTCATATACGGCCATGATTGAACACTGCATCAAGGCTATAAATCATATTTACACTGCATCAAGATAAAAAATCAAACAATGTCGTAAGACGACAAAATAAATAAAAAATACGTAAATTATGTTGAAGCCACTTATTTATAGTTAAAAATGGGGAAAAACATATGTGATATCATATAAAAAAAATATCTAAAACCACCCCTTTCTGAAAGAGAATTTAGTTTAAGGACCTAATTGTGAGTTCTAATTTGAAGTATATTTCTCCTTCTCAGAGTCCTTATATTACAGATGCAGATGATCCTCATACAAATGTTGATGGTTGTGGAGAAGTTGACCTTCAATCTCTTAAATCGAAATATGGGTTTCGTTCTTGATCTTTCAAACAATCTTACATCTATTTGTAAGCTTACAAAAGATAATACTTATTCCATAAGTTTTACAATATGGTACAAATGAAATTCGGAAAATTTACAAAAATATTACGTTCCAACGATAGATAGGAATATGATAATCATAGCCTTTCAAGCTTAAATAATAGTGATATTATGCATGAATTTACATGTGTTGATCCTCCATAGCTATATGGAGTTCCAAAAAGGAAAATTTGATGTTTACTTAAAATTTTCGAGTTATTCTCTTCTAAATATTTGTCCCAAAATTATATTGGATGAAACAATTTTGATTGCTTATTATCTATTAATTGAGTGTCATATCGTGTTATATGTAGTTTATTCCTGTTCAATTTATGATCTCACTTTTTCCTTCTATTTCTATCATGCAAAAAATACCATAAAATCATCAAAATTCAAGTAGTAGTAATCAATATGAGAATATATTTAAAATTTCAAATCATGCTAATAACTGTCTTAATTAATCTAAAAATTAAAATTTAGATTGAAAAGAAAAATAATGTTAACTAATATCCTTGAGACAATGATTAAAGAAACAAAATCGATAACTTTTACGGCATAACTTATTAATATGTGACATGTACATGTGACTTTCGGTATGTGATGAGATCAAGTGCATGTGACTTCAGTAAAAGGACCAGATGCAATTGCAAAGTGTATAAAAGTGTGTGCTCGCTTTTCTGTGCAAATTGAGGCCCAACAGTACGTTTTCTTTCACAACTCTCAAACCCTACTAACAAATGTCCTAAAACCATCCTTAATAGAAAGTCTTAAATTGTTAAAACTTGGTACCTATTAGATATTCATTCGAATATAAATCATGGGACGAAATAAGTATTCTAGAAACAAATGCGCTTCTACTGTTTCTTATACAAGCACCTATTTGATTCAATAAAATGTCTTTGTCCATCTCGATAGACTTGTTTCAACTATGACTTGAGTAAAGATAGCAACAAATTAAACACAAGTGTATCAGAGCTGAGGTGCATTAAAATAGGGGTTCACCCCAAGTATGATCATTCCCACATCTCACTTGAAGCATGCTTACATCATGTCTTACTTTGACATGAGAGTGTCTCTCCATATACACCAACTCATTTGAAAACAAAGCATACCAGAAAAAGGAATGAAGATTGCAGCACAAAGAATGGAGTTCACACCACCCGCTCGTGTGATCAACGCCTTGGTTTATACAAGAACAACAACAATAATTAAAATGTTGCACTTATAAATAAATAAAATTCTTTTTCTCTTGAGTTGTGTTACTTTAACAAGTAAATTTGACAACAATTTAGGTGATTGGTACAGTTCAAGTCCATAACTAATCGAGAAAATCATACAAATATATATAAATGCAATTTTATTGGATGGTTAGTGAATATAACAACGTAACACAATTCATTAATCGAGAAAATCATACAAATACGTATAATTTTTATGTTAACATACAATTTGCAAGTAACATGATAATTGTGATTAATAAAGTTGTAGGGAGAGTTCAATGCAACGTCAGCAATCCGGAACAACAAAATATCAAGACTACAAATAGATAGGACACCTCATCATCTTCTCAAGAATTATTAAACATTAGAAAAATACGAGTCTATCACAATTCATTCATCGAGAAAATTGTACAAATGCATTTAATTTTCATTTTTTTTTTGAAAGAAAAATGCATATAATTTTCATGTTAACATACAATTTGCAAGTAACATGAACATTATGATTAATAAAGTTATTAGTAGAATTTAATGCAACGTCATAAGCAACAACATATCAAGACTACAAAGAGATATGACACCTCATCATCTTCTCAAGAAATATTAAACATTAAAAAAAATAGGTTTAATTTTTTTTTGTCCCAATAAATATATCAACTTTTTGATTTAATCTCTTTAAAAAATTTCTTCGATTTTTAGTTTCTATAAAATTTTCAATCACCACTTTTGATTCATATTCTTAAGTCTATTCATGTGTAGCCTTTGTATTGTTTTAGTGAAATTGTGCTGAAATATGTAGCCTTTGTATTTTATAAAATTCCCACCAAAAAAATTAGAATTTTTTAACAAACATAAATTAAATGTAAATTTTTAACTAAACAAAATATAAAAATTCATATTTAATTCATGTTTTGCTAAAAAATTATGTTTTTTTTAGAAGTGATTCTTATAAAATTATAAACCTTTCAAAAATATGACTTATACACGTGAGTATACTTGAAAGGAGGGACCAAAAAAGAAGATAAAAAAATTTTAAGGACTAAAAAAATGAAGAACTTTTTTAAAGAAACTAAAACGAAAACTTCGTATATTTATAGATATAAAAACAGATTTATCCATAAAAATATGAGTATCATATTGTCTTATTACGAAGTATATCAAAGATTTAACATATTTAACGTTGTAACAAGACTTCTTTTCACATTTTAATACAAATAATTTCATTTTCTTGATTGCATTATTTATATTTTTACTAATCATCCATTGAACTGAACGTAATTAACAACATACATAATTGAAAACCGTTGTGAAATTGTTACCAGTATGATTTATGTCTCATCTTTAATGTTAGATAACCAGTTTTAGTGACACACACAAAATGTTCGGTAACTTGTTTGGAATATAGACAAAAACAAAGGGCAAAAATATAATTTGGTAAGATTTACGGTCTTGCGTTTTAAAGACGAGAAAAGCGGGAGTGTAGAATAAAAGGAAGAAAAGAGTGACCACATATCACAGACAGAGTTGAGAAACAGAGCTAGGAAGAGAGAAGCAGCAGAATGTGAGAAACTGAAAAAATGTTCAACTCTTCACAATATTGAGAAACAAACAAATTATAGAGTGAAAATGACAAAAGAGATGGAAGTAAAAGATCAAAAGCTTGAGAAACAAATCCAAAAACAAATAGGATGCATGGCAGGTTTCTTTCACATCTTCGATCGCCACCCAGGAAAACACATCTACTCCGTTAAAAGACTTCCTTCTTCAAAATCAACGGTATCAATTCATTCAATCTCATCACACTCTCTGTTTCACTCTCATATAACTAACGATTTCATATTTTTACAGGAACCTGAAACAAACGGTAACTCACCAGCTGAATCAACACCAGAAACATCAACACCTCAACCAGAAAAGACACCGGTTCTTCCGGTTTTTGATTTCAAAGAAGGAACGAAATCTCCATGGAAATTCACCAGAGAAGCTCCAAGGCTATCCTTAGATAGCAGAGCTATTGTAGATGCAAAAGGAACAATGACAATCCATCCTAAAGAGGAAGAAAAACGACGACGTTCAACTTCCACCAGCGTTGTTGCAAAACTCATGGGTCTTGAAGACTCTGATCCAAACCCTATGCTTCTAAGATCTGCTTCTGAATCAACGGTTCATAGAGATCTATCATCTCAACAGTATCGTTTCTTTGACGCTACAAATTTCCAATTAAAGCAATTCGACAAAGTTTCATCTTTAAACGACAGTGTTGTTATAGATCTAAACGAGAAAACAGAACCAGTCAGAGGAACAATAATAAAACAAAAGAAATGTTTCTATGATTCTGCTGATTTTTTCCCTGGTCCAAAACAGAGTGGTACTGTTTCAGTTCAAGGTGAGATTGAGAAAAGATTGAAAATGCGTGGGATTCATGAACCTTCTAAAGATCTTGATACACTGAAACAAATCCTTGAAGCGTTGCAGTTGAAAGGACTATTACATTCTAAGAAATCAATGAATGTAACAAATCAAAGAAACTTTGTTATTGAGAATGTGAATGATTCTCATTCTCCTATTGTGGTTATGAAGCCAGGAAGATCATATTCAACTATTAATCGAACCGGTTGGATCGGAAATGATTCTCCACCACCGGTTTCCACTTTCCGGTCTGAACCACGGGTTCGAACTGATCATATTCAACCGCAGGTTAGAAACATAACCAACGTAAACTCACCCACGCGCAGTCCCAATCGCGTGAAGAAGATTACCCACGTGGAGACACAGAGAAATGTTGATCGCAGAAGAGTTACTCCGGTTCATTCTTCGAGAAGTGAACCGAACCGGCAATCACTGAACCAGTCGCCGAGAATGAGAAAAGTTGCCACTTACCAAAAAGAGAAAGCCTTGGTGGAAGATGAATCATCAAGTACCTCTTCACATACCAATACAGAGGTTTGTATTATTAATTTTTCATATCTTAAATCGATTAGATCACGATAGTTAGTAGTAAATCTTAATTTTCGTACAATATTCAATATTTTTATCTTAAATTATATTTAATGAGATTTATTTATTTACTGTGCAGAGGTTTAACAAGGTGGAGGAGCAATATAGAGAAGGGAAAGAACTGTTGAAGAGGTGTGATAAATTACTAAACAGTATAGCTGAGTTAGACCAACTGAGTCCAGTATCGGTGCTTGACTCGTCGTTTTACAAAGATGACTCGTCGTGTTCCGCGTCTCCAGTAATGAAACGAAGCATTGAATATAAAGGTAAATAGTAGTAAATGTATTCTGTTGGTACACACTACACAGAGAAACATCGTAATCGTTGGTTGCTTGGCATTTGCTTTAGTTAGCTTTAGGTTGTGGTTTTTAGTCAGAGTGAGTTAATATTGGCGGTGATGTCATTGATAGATAAGTTTGTGCTACGCGTGTTTACTAGGTCTTTTAAGATTCAAACTGTTCTTTCCTTTACTTGGTAACATTAACAACTGTTTTTTTGTTGCTCGGGTAAATGGTGAATTTTTACTTACTTCACTTTGGGAGGAGAAACTAGATAGAATTTTCTTTGTTTCACACTAGTAGTAATAGTGGAGTGGCAGTGGTAGTGATGAAATTTGCATCTTACGTGGACCAATGATTTGATACTAGGGAAGTGGAGTGGGTTGGTTCATTGACTACGTCAGAAAGTATACTTGTACGATCACGTGGGAGGGATGGCATTTTCTGCCTTTCTATTTCGACAGTGGTGTGGTGTTGTGTACCCGAAAATATTTGACTAAGTTGACTATGTCACGTTAATATATAATTTTAAATTTAAATTTCTTTAATAATTTAGTAAAATAAATTACAAAAATTTGATATTTTAAAAATATTTATCGAGACGAATGTAACAACATGTTATATTTTGTTTTTATATAGTAGTAGAAAAATATAGTCGAAACATGTTATATGAAAGATACTTATTTTTAAACTAGGTCATGTAATAAGAGACGGAGAGAGTATTACCTCCACATAGTGCATTTTGGAAGTGTAATTAAAAAGTAGTAAATGAGTATTTTAATCCTTCCTTCAAAGGACAAGTCGGTGGGTTTAGTTTTGTAAAAAAAGTAAGTGGGTTTAGTTAATTAGTAATGTCGAAAATAAGTCGAGTCGAACTCGTCTTAGTTTTGGTAAACTTGATAAAAATTGATTCAGTTTGAAACTTGGTTTGAGTTCAATACAAATTCTTTTTTAGTTCGAGTTCAGTTATTTAAAATTCGTGAACGGTTTGGTTCGACTCGTTAGGTTGAGTTCATTTTCTTAACTCACGTAAAATTTTATTTTTTTGTAAAAAAAATAATCAAAATTAAATGAGATGTGAAAAAAGAGTTTGTGTCGAACTCGAACCGAATTTTAAGCCGGATTCAAGTTCTCGACTCATTTTTTTATTGAGTCGAGCCGGATTCAAGTTCTCGACTCATTTCCAGCCCTAAACTTTATTTTGTCTTTATTTAGTTTCTTAACGTTAATGAACTTTGGTAAAACTGCAGATCTAGGAGCTGAGTCAGAAGATGATGGGTCGTGTGCAGCTTTGTGTTACAACAGGGAAGCAAAGTCAGAAGAAGATAACGATTTTGTATATGTTTCAGAAGTACTTCGTGCTTCTAATTATTTGCCCGAAGACAATGACATGTTCCTCTTACTAGAACAGCAACAGTACCTCAAAGGAAACGACCCTTCCAAAGTTTCCACTCTTCAAAGACTGTTAATTTTCGACACAATTCATGAGATCCTTAACCGTAAACGTCATTTGCCACCGTGGAAGTTGGAGAACACGCCAACGTTACATAGTATTTGGTCGGAATTTCGGAGGGTCCGAGAGAGGGACGAATCAGAAGACATGTTTGAGGTTATATGTGGGATTTTGAGGAAGGACATGAATGGAGAGAATGAATGGTGTGAATGTCACGTGGAAATTGGAGATGTAGTGTTGGACATCGAACGGTTCATATTCAAAGATCTAATATGCGAAACCATTAGAGATTTGGCATTGTGTAAGGTACCACGTAACAAAGTTTCAATGCTTCGTAGGAAGTTAGAGTTTTATAATTAGGACAAAACAAGAAGGGAACAAATAAAAGCAAAGTGATAAATATAATAACACATGAAAAAAGGGAAGGGTTTTCTTTTGTTTTGGTTGCTTACTTTTTCCTTATCTTTAGTAATCCCATAGTTTACTCCCTACTTTCTAATTGTGATATGTATGTTTTTTTTAATTAGTGGAATCAGAAGTTTTAAACCTGAAATCCAGGCATGTTTAACGATGACAACTTTTGCTTTTTTAATAGGTGATAGGTGATTAATTTTTGTGGAGAGTTGTTAGAAAAATCGAAAGCAATATGCGTTAGATTTCAAACGTGATGTCTCAGCAAGCACGTGAAATGAAAATTAAAAAGGCTTTGTTTAGTCATATATTTGTTACCAACTCCTAATTAAATCCTGATCATCGAAATAAAAGGTAAAGCTTTAGTGGAGTTTTGTTGTAGGATGGGATCAATAATGTTAAATATGGTTTAGGTCTTTTTTTCTCTATCTGACAAACGAATGGAGGTCCCACTCCCACACAATATCAATGGAGTAGCCATGCAAATCAATTGGCACAATTAGGCTACAACACTTTTGGACTTCTAGTTCTAGGCTAGGGGCTGCCCCTTTAAGAAACAGAATATTGAATCGTTGTGTGCTTAATTTGTGAAATGGTAAAATTGTAATTATTTTGAGGTGTTTACTATCACAATGATTGTTTGATCTTGACATCATAACTTTAGCTTGTGTTCTGGTCGCATTTTAAAGTTGTTGTACTATTTTGTTAGGATCTAATTGAGGTATTTTTCTTCACAGTTTTTGTTTAACAAATATGCATGTGCACATATAAGGAAACTGGTGAATAAAATAGAAGAAGCTATGGTTCTTTAATTAAAATAAATAAAATAGAAGAAGCAATGTTTAATTTGGACATACTAGTATGTTGTAAAATACAAAATGGTTACGTTTGGATTTCACATATGCATGAACATAACTTTTACGGTGTGTTTGTATTAAGGGTTTAGGAGGGGATGATCTATTTTGTTTTTTGAAATTACGGACTATATAACATGTTTCTCTAAAATAAATTAAATGTGATTAAAGTATTATATGATCATTTATCATGTTAATATGTTAACTTTTTAAAAAATATTTCTTAGTATCCGTAATTTAAAAATGAAAAGCAAACCATTTCCTCCTCTCCTAATTCCTCCATCCAAACACACTCTTAATTAACTATAAATAGTCTAATCATAGTTGAATCATCGAGGAACAAGTAAAACTAAGAGGGGGAAAACCCAACATACAAGTCAATGTGATAATAGTTGATGTCTTGTCGCACAAGCATGAAAGTATTTACTTTTTTTTTTGTTACACGAATGTAGTTGTTACTTTGGAAAAATAATACATGACGTAGTCCTCCAAAAATATCTTAAAACATAAAAATGTAAACATTTTCAAAAGATGAAAAGACTAAGCCTTTGTTTCTTTTGGCGGTACATTCTAACTAAACGATGTATTTCATGAAGCTATGCATGTGTATGGTTATCCGGTGGGCCACCGCTATCTTACGTTTGCGACTCTTTTCATGGTGAAATTGCAAAGCTATTATTTGTAGCTTCTCTGTCAACGTGACTTTGTATTGTGATTTCTTCATTCACCAAATATAAAACTCTTAGCTTATGAATTTTCACGATAGATTTGCCTTAAAACGCGACTTTGTATTTTATAATCATCTTTTAAGATAATTCGAATTTTAATTTTCGGACGTCAATCTTTGGAATGTTTATCAATTTAATTAACAAAGTGGCAAAATTATATCAATGGCTGGCTTTAATAGAAAAGATTAAACTCCCACAAACTTAATCTACCAAGAATCAAATTGTTGCCGAAAGAGATGTTAACTTTTTGTGTCTAGCCATGTCTTGAATAATAGCTCCAATGAGAATATATGAGGAATAAAAATGACAAAGAAAGAATACTTGGAAGGAAAAAAATGGAGGAAGTAAAAACTGAACCATAGCCGCATAATTGGTTCCTTCTCTTAATTAGGAGTAATTCCTAACTACATTAACTACTTGATGGCAACTTCTCATCCGATCCAACCTTTCACATTGATTCTTACATATGAATATAGAATGAGAACAAGCAATTGTTGCAAGCCAAATAATTCACATTGCTACACTTTTTTTCTTCTTGATGCATTTATTTCCTCAATTATAGTAAGGGTTTTTCTAACATGTGCAAATTTATACATGTTAAAAAGTTTAAAGTGGTAAATGTATATTAGAACTTGTGTATTTTATATTAAATATATAATTTTTAAAAAAAATTATTGTAGTTTTTAATAAAAAATTACTTGTTTTTAGTATCGTAATACTATAGGTACAGCTTCAAGTCATACATTTTTGCATTATACTTTTTGTGCAATATAATTATGATTACGAAACAAAGGTTCAGTATTGGTGGGGTTTTTGATTGGATGGGACTTAAGAGCTACCTTATCATAGCAACAACATGCAGCAGCCTTAAAGGTATGATGAGCCTTGACTTTGCCTTTTTCTTTTAGGAAATTTCTTTTTCCATCCTTCTCGCGCATCGTATTTAAGTTATAAAATCCAAAACAAAATATAAGGGTTTATGTGGATGTTTTAACGTGTTTTGGAAAATTTTAGAGGCATTTAACACATTTTAGATTATAAAATTTAAAATCCTCAAAACATGGGAGAAACTAGTATGGAAAAAAAGTAATAGATTTTCTTTTATCTCAAGTAATTGCTCTTCTCACATCTGTTTTTGTTCATTCCTGTAAAATAGCCAAACGTGAGTTAAATCACGTAGGTGTATTTCAATGTAAGTTAATTTTTGTAGGTGTATTTTTCAACGTGGGTTAACTCACATAAGATAGAAATGAAAAGTTCTCTTTATCTCATCCTTTTCGGGCCTATTGGCCCATCAATTTTAACTTGCATTGACGTTTTTGCCACTGGGTGGGTCCATCAAATTCAAACAATTAAGGTCTTCTGTCATTCTTTCATTCCTCAACTTGATCCTCATTTGGTAGGTTTATGGGACTTAATTCTTCAAGGACAAAGAGAGATGCACCGTAGAAAACAAAGCTTAAAATTACAACCATTAATACATATATAATATATAATTGGTTTGTCTTAGAGCGCGTTTGGAAATACGTTTGCTAGAAACTGCGTTTCAATGCACTATTCACGCGGCCCAATGCTTAAAAAATATGAAAAAGTAGAAACTTTAATTTAGAGCATTAGCGAAAACAACGGCGGGTGTGGTTTTCACCGTGATTCTAAACGGGTAGTAGAAGCACATCAAGTGTGATCCACGTGAAAACCCATTTTTTTGCAGCCATACACTATGGCTTCATATCACAAATTTTAATAGTTGATGTTATCCCTTCTTAGTCCTAGTGTGCACAAACAAAGCAAAGCAATGCATAATGTGCATGAGACATCGAGTGAAATGGCAGAGGCACATGCCTCTACCCAAGTTCTTATCAAATCGGGCCATTCCTACCCTTCACTGTTTGTAAAGGCTATGATGGCTTGGCTATGCAGGGCTAGCTTG
>Ga0099826_10000898_pt1 | contig 16320 bp, 13 predicted proteins | sample Mtrugardesep15_FD_76830 | JGI IMG/M metagenome (GOLD analysis project Ga0099826, IMG submission 76830) | Root nodule microbial communities of legume samples collected from California, USA - M. trunc garden sep15 | ecosystem: Host-associated > Plants > Roots > Nodule | place: USA: California... | reverse complement strand
TCCAATCTCCTTCCTTGTCTTCATAAGTGAGTACAAACTTGGACGATCCATCCAACAGTATTGAATGCCTTTCTCCTCTGGTAGTCATGTTGCAATCCTCCCCATTTGATCCTATTGACCATCATCTCAATACCATTAGGGGAAAAAGTAATAAAACGCATCAAAGAGGAAAACACAAAATTAAATGTTTTTTTTTTTCAAATAGAAATATGATATTTATTTATTTATTTATACTATATATAGAAAACTACCCTTACAGCACTTTTGGTTGAATTTTTCTTTTCAAAAATACCCTTAATTTTCAATACAAATAACACATGTAACAGATAGATAAAAATAAATTTAAAAAATTAAAACAAATGTAACAAACTTGAGCAAAAAATAACGTTAAAGATTTTACTTTAAATCCTCTAAAAAAAATATTAGTAACAAATCCATGGTCAGGTTATGTCAAGGGATGTACTTAATTGCAATAAAGAGTTGAGGATTGAAGGGAATAGCATTTATTTTGCTGTTACTTTTCCATGTCCTATAAATCCATGGTCAGGTTTAGAGTTGGGAATGTTTTGTTTGACTGATAGCAGCATCAAATACTTTCCTGTGGAGACATCGAAGCATGACGATGTCCCTTATCCTTTATGGTTTGTACCAAGATTATGGTAATTCCATTGCATGCCAATGGTGTCTTACAGACTTTTATGTCAAGGCCAAGATGCTTTAAAATATTTACGCCTCAAAATGCAAGAACTTGGAGATTCATGTCCACATTTGGCATAAGTTTTTTTTTTTTATTATTTGTTATTAAAGAATAGCTTGCAGCCTTTATTTCTTTTTTTCTTTTCCATTTTGTTTAAAGACCTCTATTTTTTATTTCTTTCTCCAAAGCATGCAGTGTTGATCCCATACAAAGGGATTTAGTCAAGGTTTGGCTGTGTCTATATTGAAAGCATTGCTAATAGTTCTTTATGAATTTAGTAGTTTCATATTCTTATGTTGTTTTCCTTACCAATAAGGAGCGAAAAGACGTCACTCGTCTTTCCGCTCTTTTTATTGCGCTAACGTTTGAAAATTATTAACCGTATTTTTAATATGAAATTTTGATTTGAATTAAAACTAAAAATATAAATGTTTGTTGCTTTCAAATTATAACAAATAAAACTAACTATGATTATCTATTTGAATGACACCAACAATATAACAAAAAAAATATAATCTAAATTCATTTTTTTTTAGGGTTAAATATGTTTTTGGTCCCTATAAATATACCAACTTTTCATTTTAGTCCTTCTAAAATTTTCCTTCAACTTTTAGTCCCTATAAAATTTTCAATCACTACTTTTGATCCTATTTTTAAGTTTCTTTTTGTATTTTTTAATGAAATTTTCCAGAAATGTGTAGAATATTGTAAAATCAATTCAAAAAAAAATCAGAATTTTTTAATAAGCCAAAAATTAAATATTAATTTTTAACCGTAAAAATTTTAAAAATTCATATTAAATTCATGTTTTGTGAAAAAATTCTAATTTTTTCTGGGATTGATTCTTATAATATTATGAATTTTTCTACAAAATTTTGTTCAAAAATATGAATTCTATATATGAGTTTACTTCAAATGAGGGACCAAAAGTGAAGATGGAAAATTTTTTTGGGACTAAAACGAAAAGTTGACATATTTATAGAGACTAAAAACATATTTAACTTTTTTTTTTAATAACACCAACAACAATCTATTATATAAAAGTTGTTTAAAGGTATAATTGGAATAATAAAAAAATAAGTATAAATATACTCATCTAGTTTGTTACATTTTTTAAATGATAAAGGGAAAAAAAATTAGACATATATCGTGTTTGTTACGATTTTTGTTTAATATTTAAATTTATTCTTATCTATTTGTTTGTTATTTATATTGAAAATTGAGGACATTTTTGAAAAGAAAAATCCAACCCAAAACAACTCACAGGGATAGTTTTCTATATATACAGCATAGATGAGTATAGAAACCGTGCTGTTCAAAAAAAAAAAAAGATGAGTATAGAAACCAAGAAAATATACCTTTGCAAGTGACGCTTGTAGTTGATTCGTCAAACATGTCCTCCAACGTCTGTGCCAATGTTTCATAGGAACTGTGAGCACTCAAATCAACCTTTCTTCCAATAGGTATCCCATCCATATTTACTTTGACAAACGGGGATTTCCGGAGGAGTCTTTTTTCTTTGATATTAATGTTGTTATCATCATTTCCATTGCCAGTACTCTTCCTTACCACAGTATTATTATTCTTGCTCTTCTCAGCCATAGAGTTGAATGCTTCAGTTGATTTAGCGTTGGCATTAAAGCTATTCACTCGATATGATCGAAGGGGCGGCCATCCAACTACTTGACTGTTTTGGTAAATTCAATCACAAAAGAAACGACAACCCCATCAGTGAATGACTGAGTTAAAAAAACCAGTAGATATTTGATTAATTTGTTTTTCTACAGAAGGGGCCAACATGATACCACATACACTCCCTTCTTACCAGGCATATGTCTCTGCCAGACTGCCACTGATTATAAGTTTACATTTTCCCTTTACATTTTTCAAGTAGCTGAGTCAAATTATAAGGAAACTCTTAATTATGCGATTGTGTATTCATCAGTAAAATTGGAACACTAATTAACCAATCGAGAACTGATACCATAAAAGTTCAGTTAAATCTACAGAAAATTACAGCATTATTGGTCTTCAGAGTTGAATATGACAGCGTTGAGAATTAATGGTATGAATCTATGACACATAAATGCAACCAAATAGGTCTAGATCATCCTAAAACATAGATAGTAAGTTGAAAATGCCATTATCATCCCTCCTCACATAACAGTTACTATCAACTAAACCCTCTTTTGCAGATTTATACAAAAAATAAAATAAAAAAAATCCTCTTGTAGATTACAGCAATACAGAAACAAAAAGAGTTCTCATAGCCAATAAAGTAAAATCAAATTGGTTTCTCTTAACCCCTAAAGTCATTTAGTCTTTGAACTTTCCAAACCAATTATAGCCTATTGAATTGAATTTCTTAAGGTAAGTAACACCATATGACCCATAATTCCACAACCTACCAAAAAAATACTAAATTTTGGACAGACATACAAACAAGACCCCATATCTATGAATATGCTACAACACCAGATATAAAAATCTACAAGATCAAATCATAAGATTGATTATGCAACATAATAATCTACTAAAACAAAATATACAAAGGAAAATTAAGATGGTAATCAAACCTGGGACGGTTGGTAGCATCAAGAGAATCACCATGTCTTTTGGTTCCAGCTGAGGAAAGTGAAGAAGAAAAATCCTTAGCAGTGAAAATTCTAGCATATGAACCATGATGATGGTAGATGTGTGACTTTGCAGGGTGAGAAAGGCTCAACCCAAGACCCAATTCAAGCTCAGACTCATCTGGGCTAGAAGAATCCTCAGAAGAAAGTGTCAAGTTTTCATCTTTAGACACAGTAGACATCGACCCACCACAAAAAAAAACAAGTTGGTTTAGCAAAAATTGGAATTTTTTTTTTAGGAATTTGAAGAAGAGAAAGAAAAGGGTGGATGAATTTGAAGGATGTAGAGAGAGTAATAAATGGTTAGGTGAGAAGAATGAATAGTGTGAAGTTGAAGAAGGAGAAGGAAAGGAGTGTGGACCCCACTTGTCTGGTCTAGTTTGTTTGTGCGTCCATCAATGAATGGTTTTGCTTTAAATTGGTGGTACAACTTTTCTATCTTTCTTTCCTCTTCTTCTAGATTCTCTCTCTTGTCTTTGTCTATACTCTACGCTCTGCTCTGCTAACTTTTTCAATTTCTCCTCCTCAATCATATCGCACAAATTCATTTTTCTCTATCAAACTATTAATACAATAAGGTCTTATTAATCATAATCCTCGTGACAATGGTTAAAAAAATAAAAAATAATATATTTACATTGAATTTAACAAATTTTTAAATTTTTTCATTTTTCATCATTTTTTAATACTTTTTCGTTTTAAATGAGAATGTCGTTTTAATCAATTGCATATAGATTAAGGAGTAGAATAAAGTAGTCAAATATCATAGCAATTTTATTAAAATAGCCTTACTTTATTTGACAAAGTCAAACTTAAAGTTACATTGAAAATTGTAAGAGAGAAAAGTTGAAGTATTTATTGAGGACAAAGTTGGAAAAAAAATTAAAGTTGCATTAAAAATTTAAAGTGACATTCATTCTGAAATAATTTTTTTTAACTAAAACGATACTCATTTTAAACGGATGGAGTATAATGTTTCTATTTTTATCATCTTAATATACACGAGGGACACTCTTTAGCATTTCTCTTTAAATAAACAAATTAAATATGGGTCATACAAAAAATTTAAAATTTTCACTAATATTTTTTGAAAATCTCGGTATCTAATTAAACCACCAATTAATTTGATTCGTTCAATCTTTTTCTCTTGTTTGTGAATACATCCTTTAAATCTAAAACAAAACTTTCAATGGATAAACCTATCAAAATTGACACCAAAATTTTCAACACATTTTTAGAAATTATACCCTATACCCCAACATATGTTCCCTCTCTCCTTCAAATTACAAAAAATTTCAATTCTACCCTTTTTTCTATGTAAGTTATTATACATTGATTTTTCACCCTCACTTGAGTTCACCTCTACATTTTAACTATGTATTTTCGGAATACTCATATTTATATTTCCGAAAAGATTCATAAAACTTTCTGGACTTTTTTTTCAACAAATTCTCGCAAATCTCTTGTGAAAAAAACAAAAAAAATTACTAATGTTATCGTCAATGGTTTTTATTTTTGAACTTATTATTTTCCCCTTTCATTAAGGAAATTGGAAGATGCATTATGGGGTTAAACAAATGTATACAGGGATCTCCCTTTTCTCTTTCGGTTGTTTTATTAGTTTTTTAGTTAATATTTTTTATATTGTATAATAATTAGGGATAGAAATTTTACACAGGTTGTGGCAAAGAAAACTAACTGCGTGAGCCCATTTTTCAATTAACACGTTGTTTGAGAAAGGTTGGATATATCCAGTGACGATAAACCTTCCAGCAACCTTTCTCATGAACTAGGAATCTCTAAAGAACAAACCAAAACTGAACAAGTGAAATAAAAAGATTATGGTAACGATTCTGGTAAGGTACAGAATCGAAAACCAGCAATTCCGATAACAAATCATAATCGAAAATTGGAAAAAACGATTTTGGTAAGTTACTCTCTCTGTTTCTCAATCTGTGACAAATGAAAGTGATTCGTGATTTTCACTTTTTATAATATGGGTAAAATGAGTAATTTATGTAAAATGTTAGGGTGAAGGTATGAAAGCAGGGGTGCAGACTGAAATTATTGTGTGTTTTAATATTATTAGAGTTTCGTCAAAAAAAAAAAATATTATTAGAGTCTGTTAACAAGTGTCATCGGGACACTCTTTAAACATCTCAAATTTAGTAATTATTCTTTTAAAAAGTTAACTATTACAATTTTCAATATATTCAATACACAATTTTCATTAAAAACTTACCATTTAAAGTGTTTAAAGAGTATCCCAAAAGCACTCGTTAACATTTCTTATATTATTAATCTACATTAATTTTTTTGAGTATTAAGTGTATTATTATAAAATACAATTAAAAGATGATATCATGTAATTCGATAATATAAACGTCATGTAAAATATCAAAATGAGGTTTAATATATCATTGATCAATTAGTTTGTTAGTCTATTTAAACATATGTTAGATTACTTATTTAAATAAGTTCATGTTAAATATGTGTCTTTAAGTAGGCTAACAAGTCTTAACATACTTTCAAAAAAGATGATCTTAGACCTAAAAATAAATCTATGATAGATTACATGTGAGACCTAATAAGCATTAATTGTGTTTTGTCGAGCAACAACTATAGTTATGATACACAATTTATAGGTTTGATTTACTATGGGAAAAAGTGAAGGAATGTATTCACTCAATATGGATGAATTGTTTGTGGGTCGTTTGGAAGAGACGTAGCCAAATTGTTTTTGTTAATCAATACATTCTTAAAGACCATCTTGTTGATTCAGTGAAGTTTATAGTATGGTCTTTGATAAAATCTAAATATGAGGGTTTCTTCTACAATTTATATCAATCGAACATTCGACCACTTAGATGATTAGATGATCATTATTAAAATTTGATTTGTGTGATTGGATGTGTTTGATATGCTAAAAGATAAGACATAACAACACATGACAAATTTTTATGGTACTTAACATTTTTTTTTAGTGAACAAAATGTTATTTTGTTATTTTAGACAACTTATAATTTGGATAAAAAAAATTGTGTTGTGGTTTAGTGAGGAACACAAATTTCAGTTTTTATCATGTCCATTTTCTATAAATTTGTCATATTCTCGAAAGAAATTTAAAATCAAATACAATACAGCTGAAATTGTCTTATCATATCTTGTCCCTTGTTTAGATTAACCTTGTCGTTGTGTTTTGGTGTTTTTGCTCTTTTATATCCTTTCAATTTTAGCCTCTTGTATTTTGACTGTTCTATTGAGACATGTTAATTTGTTCCATTAGGACACAATTTAATTAAACACCTAAGCTAGCATTTTCCACCCTTATCTTAGAGGGAGAACTTTCTGTAAAATAAAAAATAAAAAATCTTTTTAGGAGTAATACTATTATTTGAGAAAGAGTGATCATATTTAAACAACTATTTGATATAATTTTTATGATAACCTTCTTTTTCTCTCTTTTTATTGGTAAAAAATATAATGTGAGTATGTGAGAAAGAAAGTGGTTAGTTGTCACAAAATAGTTGTATAAATATCGGTTCTCTTTGAAAAACTTAGTCTTTTTCTTTTTTTTTACAAATTTCCTACCGCTAATTTAATGACACATGTCCAAAGTACAAACTTTGTGAATATTGATTTATTTTTCTGCACAAATACAGAGCGAGCGAACATAAGAGATGAGATATTGAGGAGAAAATGGATTGGGTAGAATCAATCAAAACAGAAAAGATATGCAAGTGTGGTAGGACCAACATACATGCTTTCCAAACGACAAGCCGACAAAGGAGGGGACCAAACATCACACGGCTCGGGAAAAGAAACATAATAGCCTGTCGTTTTCTCAAGAAAAACCTGTGAGAAGATGAGTATGTATGGTGGCCGTGTGGAATGGGGACATCCCACCACACCACCCATTCCTCTTGCTTTGCCTATAAAATCATCCATGTTTTGTGTAGACATGGAGATAAACATTTACTACTTATTTCATTCGATTATAGAGCAAACAAGAAAAAGGGTCTCCTCTCTAATGATCTTTATTTGGGAAGAAACAAATAATCCAAAAAACACTTGTAATTGAAGACAGTGTATAAATAATACTCCGTGTATTATTTTTTTTATTGAAAGGACCGAAATTTTGGATGCAAAGTTCATCTAATAATTATTTATAGAAAAAACTAGCTCAAAGAATGTGATGGTCTATCTATTTTTCCATTGCGTTTATTTATATTGAAAAAAAAATATAAATTTTAACATATAGTAGGATCAAACGTTTTGGATATATATAATAGCACATTATTTCTATGAAAAAATTCCACTGTGTGAACTTTAAGCAAATTTTAATGAAAAATGAATTTTATGTTTCAAAGTGAATTATACATTTTCCCTTCTTTTTTAGTTGCTTCATTTGTAAATAAGAATTGTTCCTATTATTTCTTCAAAAAAGAATTGTTCCTATTAATTTATCATTTTTCAAAGTTTAGTTCAACATTAATTATGACTATAACATTTTTGTACTATTTATTCAAAAGAGATAAATAAGTGAAATTAGATACTACCTTCGTCCCTAATTATAGGGTCCTTTGAGAAAAATAAAGGAAATTAAAAAAATTGATATTGATAATAAATTTATTGGTAATTACTGTTGGTTTTACAATTTTATCTTTAAGAGAGTTAATTTATGTTTTCAATATAGTATTTAATGTTGATTGAAAAAAAATATATATAAAATAAATAGGGGTATAATGGTGAAAAATTGACTAATGTACTTGGAAATACAAAGAGGTCTTATAACAAGAGACAAAAAAATTCTCAAAAGGGTCTTATATTTAAAGACGGAGGTAGTAATAAATAATCATTGTGAAAAAGACAAATGATCCGTACAAAATTAATTGGTTTTTTATGTTGATATATTTAGAATGTTCAAAACGCAACCAAGAGGAAATTGAATGATATAAAATTGTACATAGAATATATGAAAAAGGTTACTTTGAACTTTTGTTTATGAAGAAGATATGGGTTCCCCATTTCATAAACTTGGCTTTCGGTTTAGTGGATATGTGGGGAGAGATGAATGAATGAATTTGGCAGGCAATTAGATATTGCTGCGTATATATTCTTAAAAATATACAAAAATTCATCATGCTTCATACATTATCTAATAACAACTTGGGGTGGGGACTCTGTCACTGATTAGTGCTTAAATTTCACTTTTAGCTTCCAAAAATCTGCAACATCCCACTATGAATTTTGAAACCATCAACGTCCCCTATTTGTTTGAACCCAAATTGGCCCCCCTCGTCACAAAAAAATATGACAATGTGTTACAATATTTTGTTGTTTTGTAGGGATGGTGACAATAGGGATTGGTCAATTACCACAAGCATTAATTATGCATGATATAGTAGAACTAGAATATTGCAGCTACCGGAGATTTGTTAAGGTGGTCCCCCAAGTTGAGACCAATGCAATCCTAGTTTTTACTAGACTGCAATACTTGTTTGGAGAAAAACATCACTAGTAAAACACAATAGTCTAAGCTAAGGTTAATATTAAAACAAAGAAAATACTTTGGTGACAGAATAACAGATAATTCAGCACAAGTTACATCAATTTAGTTTCAAACAAAATTTCCTTTTTCTAACATCTCTATCATCATTACTCCCTAACATAAGGCTACAGATATGGACAAGATTTCCCCCCTGAATGACCAAATAGAAACCAGTCAATAACAACAAATTCATCTATGCTTGCTTGCAAAAGAAGAAAACAGGGTCTCAAATGCTTTAACATATAAAAGAAGATAACTACAACACCTAAGATTGATACCAGTAACTGCATATAACCACCTCAAATCTCGATTGATGCATTAATATTTTTCAAAACATGCATATTCCAATTGTGAACTAGGCTGAGCTGGATAATCATGGCATTAACTTCGGAAGCCCATGCGTCTCTATTACGATGGTCTTTCTTCTCCTTGCTCCCCTGACCTTTCCACCAGAACCACGCCCCCCTTGTATTATTGCCTCCGCCTCTGCCTGTCAATGTTGATGTTCACATAATTAAGAGAACATATAACATTCGATTTAAGGCTTTTCTACTGATAATTAATCAATGCCATATAAATTTGTGTTTAAAGTTTAGTTACTCTAATGATGTGGACCTTATTAATTGTTTATTCAATTCAAAGTTGGATAAAATCACAAAACATAACCTCCAAATTCAGGAAAATATTATGGTAAACATTATAGTATACTGAAATAAATTAGAGGTACTTACATTAGCACCGTCAGGTATCTGAGGAGGCTCCTCCCGAACAGCCATGTTTTCGGGGGTTGTATCATCAGCATTAGCAACACTTAATGAATTTGATGAAGATGCCTCTTCCTGCGTAGTTGGAATTTCTGAGACAATAGGTTTCTTTTGAACGTCGTGTACCTTCAGAGACATTGACCGTTGAAACCTTTTCACAGCTGACTCATCCAAATTACCATTGTCCGTAACTAACAACAAAAAAATAACACGTAATTCAAATTAAATCCAAAGAAACAAGAAATTGATGGTACATTATAAACTATAGTATGAAGTTAAAATATATCATAAACTATAGTCTTAAATACAAGCAAAAGATCAATAATTACCGGGTGGTGGATGCTCGGAACGAAATTGAGGATCAATATTTTTGGATGTTATTGTGGCGACTGGTTTTAATTCATGTGGTACTTGATGATCATGAGTCATGATATGAAGGATATCATTCATTATAAAATAACCATCTTTTCCTTGTGGAGCAAGATACAAGGTGTGAACAAACTTGCGACATTCTGCAATATCTTTGATTTTGACAAATCCTGAAACAACTAAAAGCATACCATTAGGGATTTCTTCTTTTGAGGGGAGGTTAGGAGTGGGCAGAAAGTTTTCCACACAATCAAGAGAATGTATTGATTTGGTTTCTATAGTAACGGAATGTCTCGATATAAGTTCCTGAATTTGGTCGATTCCGGTGGCTGTTTCAGCGTGTACTCCGTTGATTACATGAATCATGGTGCTGTGTTCGGAGTAGAAATGATCCATGTTGTTAGCTTCACTACTACAAAGTAGTCCATAGTATTGTGAAGCAAAGGATTCAAACAACTGCGTGACACACAGAAATTATCACATTAATTAATATCATTACATTATCATTAATCAAGAAAGAAAAAAAAAGAAATGAAAATGAAGAATGAATGAATACTTCGTCAGGAGGCATGTCAATGTTGATGTTCGCATAATTAAGAGAACATATGACATTCGATATAAGGCTTTTCCGCTGATAATTAATCAATGCTATATAACTTAAGTGTTAAAATTTAGTTACTCTAATGATGTGGACCTTATTAATTGTTTATTCAATTCAAAGTTGGATAAAATCACAAAACATAACTTCCAAATTCAGGAAAATATTATGGCAAACATTATATTATACTAAAGTTAATTACAGGTACATACAGTAGACTTGTTAGATACCTGTGAAATTACATTGAATAAAGAATAACAGACAATTAAGCACAAGTTACATCAATTTAGGTTCCAACAAAATTTCCCTTTTCTAACATCTCTATCATCATTGAATAAAGCCTCACTCACACTCCCTAACATAAGACTACAAATATGCACAAAATTTCCCATCTGAATGACCAAATAGAAACTAGTCAAGAACAACAAATTCATCTATGCTTGCTTGCAAAAGAAGAAAACAGGGTCTCAAATGCTTTAACATATAAAAGAAGATAACTACAAGTCTACATTATAGTATATACTGAAATTAATTAGAGGTACGTACATTAGAACCGTCAGGTATCTGAGCATTAGCAACACTTGAAACCTTCAGACACATTAACCGTTGAAACCTTTTCGCCGCTGACTCATCCAAATTACCATTGTCCGTAACTAACAACAACAAAATAACACGTAATTCAAATTAAATCCAGAAATTGATGGTACATTGTAAACTATAGTCTTAAATATAAGCAAAAGATCAATAATTACCGGGTGGTGGATGCTCGGAATGAAATCGAGGATCAATGTCTTTGGATGTTAGTGGGGCAGCTGGTTTTAATTCATGTGGTACATGATGATGATGAGTAGTGATATGAAGAAAATCATTCGTTATGAAATAACCCTTTCCGTGTGGAGCAAGAAGATACATGGTGTGAACAAAATTACAAAACTCAGGGTCATGGATATATTTGAATTTGATTTTAGCAAATCCTGAAACAACTAAATGCACACCATTAGGGTTTTCTTCTTTTGAGGGGAGGTTAGGAGTGGGCAAAAAGTTGTTCACAGCTTCAGGACAATGTATTGATTTGGTTTGTATAGTAACGAAATCGAGTGTGGATATAAGTTTCTGAATTTGGTCGATTCCGGTGGCTAGTTCAGGGGGTTTTCCGTCGATGGCAAGAATCATGAAGCTGTTTTCGGTGTAGAAGCAATTCATCTTGTTAGCATCACTAGAAAGACGTTCATAGTATTGTGAAGCAAAGGATTCACCCAACTGCGTGACACACAGAAATTATCACATTGATTAATATCATAACATTATCATTAATCAAGAAATAAAAAGGAAATGAAGAATGAATGAATACTTGTGGAAGAGGAGGAAGAGGCATGCCATTGCCAGCCATTTTTGAGTTAATTGCAGCTGCAAGCTAGCGTATCTTGCAAGAAAGAGGATGGATCAACGTGTCTTTGCGCTGAAGAGAGAGTGAGTGAGAGAGAGAGAGAGAGAGAGAAAGAGAGAGGTTGAAGAATTAATCAAGAAAATAGTTAGGAAGAAGAGTAAAATAAAGAGGATATGGTTGTGGAGATTAACAAAGAAAGCACCTTCAAAATATGAAACAGAAAAGAAATGATTGTACGTGGAGTAAGAGAAATGGAATTTGAAGAGACTAGAATTTGTGACGGTTATTTTTGGCGGGGCTTTCCTTTTCCTTCCTTTAACTGTTTCTTGCAACTTACAAGTACTACTAATCACTTTGATTTAGGTACCTTGAACTTGATTAATTTTCATAATATATAATAATATTTTTACGAGTGAAGTCTCATTCATGTGCTTGAGAAAAAAATAAAGATCTAATTTGGTCTTTAAAAATATAAATTCAACCTTTTTCTTTAGTAAAAATAAATTATACTTTTAATTTCTAAAAAAAAAACTTGTTTATTTGAATCTCTGTCCAAAAACATTTGTTTTTTGTGTTGATATAATATTTTGGGCAAATTCTATGGTACACCCAATAAATTTGGGTGTATTGGTACACCAAATAGTTAAATCAATAATAAATGAGTTGTTTTTTTGAAGAAAAAATATTATTTTCTATCATTGACAACTATAATAATTAAATTTTATTTTCCAAAACCTTCGACAAAATAAAATTGAATTTTTATTACTCATAGCAATGAATATTGGTTTTTTTTATGACAAAATGTAAAAAAAATTAATATGATCCTTATAAACAATGAAATGATGTTTTTTCTTATGAAATGATGTTCTCTAAAATATAAATATTGACAAATAGCTTTTTATTTCATAAAAATTATTGTTAATTTATAAATTTTGTGAAACAAGAACCGGTACACTCAAATTTGTGAGTGCACCGTAGAAGTCCCCAATATTTTGATCCATAAAAATGGATTTAAATTCATATTTATTCCTTCTTCTTTCTTCAAATACTTTGTTCAATTGTACATAGAAAACCACCATAGGTTAAATACAAATAACATAGTAGCATGGTTATTTACAAAAATGTTATTAAACACGATGTTCTATAATATGCATCTTACAACATAAACTCATTAATCTCCTGAGGATTATGAATTGCACAATGCATCACTATTATTACATTTTTCTGCAATTAAGGGAGGCTAATCTAAAGCCTAAATGACACCGGATACGACTGAAAGATATACTGAGGCGGGTTTTAATCAACATTTTTGGGATGGTCTTGGAGGGTTTTCTTTTCTTCCTATGCATGCTTTGGGCTTGAAATGGGTGTCTTCCCCTTCCAAGTCAACATTACTAATATTGTCCTTGTTTCTAAAGGTGATCATCCAGAGACTATCAAGGATCTCCGCCCAATCTCTCTCTATGATGTCGCCTACAAAATTATTTCCAAAGTTTTGGCAAATTGTCTCCGACCTTTAATTGGAAAATTCATCTCTTCAGAACAAGCAGAGTTCCTACCCCTCGCTCCATCACAGACAAAGCTTTATCCGCGTTTGAAGTCCTCAACTTTATGCGTGGTAAGCACAAAGGCAAGACTGCAGGTGAGGTAGCTCTGAAACTGGATGTTTCTAAGGCTTTTGATAGTGTCAACTGGAAATATTTGCGAGTTGTTATGAAAAGGATAGAATTTTGTGATCGTTAGATATCTTGGATGATGATGTGCATCACTTCGGTTGACTACCATATTCTTTTCAACGGTTATTGAATTGGTCGTCCTATCACCCCGGCAATAGGGCTTCTACAAGGTTGTCCTCTCTCTTATCTCCATATCCTATGCGTTGAAGGCCTTTCAACATTGATAAAGCACCATGAGTCAACGGGGAGATACATACTATCCGTGTTTGTCGTACAACCCCTCCCATTAGTCACCTCCTCTTTGGGGACGACTGTTTCCTTTTTCGCAATGTAAACGTTAAAGAAATTTTACTTAACAGTACAATGTAAATCATTAAATGATTTTATATTTTTTTATGAACAGAAAGGGCATAAGCCACAAACTATTTTATACGTGTTTTACGTTATCACATAAAGATTTTTAGGTGATTATGAATTTCCTTGTCAGCGCCAATTTTAACTCCAACTTGATACTAAAGCAATCCTTTGTTTGTTTTTTTTACCGGACTGCAATACTTGTTGGGTGAAAAACATTACTTGTAAAATGCAATATTCTAATGTTAAAAATTTCCCTTTTCTAACATCTCTATCATTGAATAAAGCCTCACAATCCCTAATATAGAAACCATTCAAGTAGAGCAAATTGATCTATGGCTTGCAAAAGAAACAAACAAGGTTCCAATGCCTTTAACATATAAAAGAAGACAACTATAACACTTCAGATTGTTGTAAGTAATTGCATATAACCTAGAATCTGATTGATGCATTAATATTTTTCAAGACATTTTCCAGTTGTGAACTAGGCTGAGCTTGATAATCATGGCCATGTCTCCCAATCAGTTTTCGGCTTTTTTCTTTCCATTGTCCCTGCCATCAGAATCACGCTCCCTTGTATTATTGCCCCTGCCTCTGCCTGTCGATGTTGGTGTAGTAGGCGTATCTGACCGCAACATTAACAATCATATCACATAATTAAGAGAACATATAGTATTTGATTTAAGGCTTTTCCACTGATAATTAATCAACCATATAACTTAATTAATCAATGATATATGTGGACATTACTAATTGTTTATTCAATTCAAAGTTGGATAAAATCACAAAACTTAAACTCCAAATTCAGGAAAATATCATGGCAAACATTATATTATACTAAAATTAATTAGAGGTACATACAATAGACTTGTTAGATACCTGTGAAGGCTCCTCTTTAACAGCCACAGGTTCTTCTATCTCAAGACCATTCGTGTTTTCATCAGCATTAGCAACACCTGATGAATTTGATGAAGATGCCTCTTCCTGTGCAGTTTGAGTTTCCGAGACAATAGGTTGAATTTGAAGATCAGAACAGCCCTGCAACCGAATGTCGCTCTTCAAGGTTAGAGACATTAACAGTTTTAAATCTTCCCTGAGATCCCTACCTTCAATTTGAAGAGCATAGCGGCCCCCTAACCGAATGTCTTTCTCCAGTTTTAACTTTTCATCCAAATTATCCTCCTTCGTAACTAACAGCAACAAAAAATAACACATATATAATTCAAATAAAACCCAAATAATCAGAAAATTGATGCTACATTATAGACTATAGTATGAAATTAAAATATATTATAAAGTAAGCAAAAAGTCAATAATTACCAAATGTAGGTGGATGCTCGGAATAAAATCGAGGATCAATATCTTTGGATGTTATTGGGGCTACTGGGTTTAATTCATGTGGTACTTGATAATCATGAGTAACGATATGAAGAATATCATTCTTTATAAAATAACCATTACCAATTCCTTGTGGAGCAAGATAGATGGTGTGAACAAACTTGCAAAATTCCGCAACATCTTCAATTTTCACAAATCCTGACACAACTAAAAGCACACCACGACCCCAACATTCAAGAAACTGTACTGTATTGGTTTGGATAGAATGGAATTTGAGTGACATTATAAGGTTATGAATTTGGTTGAGATCGGTAGCGGTTGTGACGGTTTGGTCATCGATTACAAGAATCATGGTGCTATTTTCGGTGTAGAAGTAATGCATGTTGTGAGCTTCACTACAAAGAAGTCCATAGTATTGTGAAGCAAAGGATTCACCCAACTGCGTGACACACAGAAATTATCACAATGATTAAGATCATTACATTATCATTAATCAAGAAATGAAAATGAAGATTAATGAATGAATACTTGAGGAGGAGGAGGAGGAGGAGGAGGCATGTCAGCCATTTTTTGAGCTCCCTTTGAGATAATTACAGAAGCAAGATTGCGTGAGTTGTTTGTGCTGAAAAGGAAAGGAAAAGTTTATTAAAGAATTAATCAAGAAAAATAATATATTTGATTAATCTATTTTCAATATTATGGACTTCTTTCCAAACAAGCCTATATGCTACTTGAAAATTAACTTATCAAAAAACGGTATAAGATATAAGTTCATTAGAAATCGACAATTACCGAACAAGCCTATTTTAGTCAAATAAACTTGTAAGATATAAGTTATTAACTCACAAATAGACTTGCTAAACACCCTTAATTACGTATGTGTGTGGTGTATATGTAATTACATAAATATGTTTTAGGCGATTTTGAATTTCTAATGGCCATTATTCAAAGTT
>Ga0099826_10000897_pt1 | contig 16321 bp, 13 predicted proteins | sample Mtrugardesep15_FD_76830 | JGI IMG/M metagenome (GOLD analysis project Ga0099826, IMG submission 76830) | Root nodule microbial communities of legume samples collected from California, USA - M. trunc garden sep15 | ecosystem: Host-associated > Plants > Roots > Nodule | place: USA: California... | reverse complement strand
TAATGGTTTGACATCTCCTCATAAATAAGCAATAATTAGGAAGTTGACATGTGAATATATTTTTTTAATTCACATAATAAAACACTATGTGTTCTAACAATAACACATTCAAGTTTTCATCTACTCAATCTACACTCCTGCAATCGACATAAGTGATACGTATGGGCGAATCTGAAATTTATCTTTTGATGTAGCTCAAATAATAATTTTAAAAAAAAATGCAGAATTGCGGTGAAGGGTGACCAACCCAAAAAATGGTACAACGTGGGAGCAATGTTGCGGCGTGGACACTAATACATTTAATACTAAATTATCATTGTCCAAAAAGAAATACTAAAAAAAAATCAACATATAAAAAAAATAAGTTTACAAAAAATCATTATTTTTTTAAGGGAAAAAAAAATCAATGTTCTTTTTTAGGACCAATAATAAAAACATCGATTCTTACCCAATGATTGCTTGATTTATTTCGTTTAGGATCTTCTTGAGGCCAAATACTTGATCTTTGACTTTATTATGATAAGCTCATTTAGAGGATAATTTATTTATTTTTTTGGTAAAATTTTTAGGATCGTTATGTTGAGATGATTTGACTAATTTCCTTTTCTGTTATTAATTAGATGATCACTTGGGCACAAATAATGTTTTTTAGCTCCTTGTTGAATTTGCTTTGACCAGAGAATTCATCGCTTAGCTTGACCACTTTTCTTGAGTTTGGAAACCACTTGCTATCTATTCATACTTAGAAGAGTATTGTGATTTTGATATTCTGGATTTCATGAGTCTTCTATTAATCTTGTGACCAAATTGGATCTTACAATCTCCCCATTTTTGATGATGACAAAACACTATTAAGTGAGAATAATTTGATTTCAAAGAAAGAATGAAAATAAGGAAAAAAAAATGAAATGCTCTCTTTAACGGAGCCGTTTCTAGAATTTTGGTGGCCTAAGGGTGAATATAAAATTTGGCTCTAACTAACAGGTATATAGAAAAATTGAGTTCTTAAGTGTACATAATCTTGAAAATGAAAGGTTTTATCATGTTATAAAATAATAAAATAAAATTAAAAAAAAACGTTGAATTTTTTTTATTTAATATACAAATCATACAAAAAATATTCTTACGGGCATTTTTGAATGCAAAGTCGCTAATAATTGTATTTAAATTAAAATGTTCTATCATCTCTTTTTTTTAAAGGAATTAAATGTCCTATCAAAGGCTAGATCATATAACATTTTTTGTAAAATTGAAGATCTCAAGTAGTCTTTCAATATTAGTGATAAGTTCAACACAATTCTCATGTTCTTTGAGTTTCTCACTTAAATGCTTTCAATCATTTACTTCATCATTTGCTAAAAGACTCATGTGGCTACTATTTTGATAACTGAACAATTTACAACAAAAACAATATACTTAGAATGGGAATGAACTCTATTGCTTATTATTGTCACTCATATACATCACTTGCACGCACTTTCATCATGACCAAATTTTACTTAGAATGGGAATGAACTCTATTGCTTATTATTGTCACTCATATACATCACTTGCACGCACTTTCATCATGACCAAATTTTGTTGGTAACATAACTAACTTCTTTAACTTCAGCTAAGTTCCAACTAACACCTAACTAACTTCAATTGCAAAGATGGAACCATTGATTTGTGACTTTCACTCATTGATTTTTATTAACATTCACTTTGGTTTGTGAGTTGTGACTTTCAACAATAGTAACAAAGTTTGGGTGAATTTGAATAGTACAATTCTGATGTGCTAAAAATACACTTAAAGCAAGTGTACTATATGACATAGGTGATATAAAAGATTGTCAAATTCACAGGGATACGATGTCCGCCTCTAATGTTTATAAATACCTAGTGTATCTGTCATTTTAGACATCAATAAATCTTACAAAAGAGAATAGTCTCTCTTTACTGTTGAATTCGATTGTTATTGGTGGCTTTCATCCCTCAAGTTATTTTGTGATGCTTTGTCTGGTTTGTCTCAATTTTTTGTTGTCTCATTTGTTCCAATTTTGGCGTTTTCCCGTGACGTGGACAATTTAGGGGTGTACTGTGTTGAGAGATCTAGATTTTTATGCGGCTATTGGACGATGTTCTGACCGAAAATTCAAATTTTTTGTCTGTTTGTGGATTCATTGCAGAGATTGTCGTGGCTTTGCTACCCCATTGCATTGATATTTCTATTTTACCCCTTGGTTGTGAGGGTTATATAAGGATGTGTTTGTGGTTCGTTTGGAGCAGGTGTGAAATTTCTGAATTGAATCAACATAAGATTGAGTCTTTTTGTTTTGTGTGTTTTTCGATTGAGTTTGGGGTTTGAATCACTATGGAGAAATCAATTGATTGTTTGGCTGATATTGCTCCTGGACGTGAGAATTGGAGGATCAAGGTTCGTGTCTTGCGGATGTGGGTGGTTCCTGCGTTTCTCAAGCCTGATGAAACCAATTCACTGGAGATGGTCTTGATTGATCAAAAGGTATGTAATGAATTTGATTTATTGAGGTTTTAAGTGGGTAATGGTGTTCATAATCCTTCGTATCTTCCATGTTTTTAATGGTGTTGTGGGTGTTGTGACAGGGTGCCAGGATCCATGCCACAGTTAGAAAACAGTTGTTGTACGTTTTCTAGAAGAAGCTGGTGGAAGGGGAAATGTACAAGATGTCGTACTTCTCCGTTGCTCCAGGGTTTGGTGCTTACCGTACCACACCTCATCCTTACAAGCTGATCTTTCATATGAAGACCAAGGTTGAGAAGGTTGAGAGTTCCCTTATTCCGGTACATGGTCTATCCTTGACCAAGATTGCTGATGTCTGCTCCAGCACTGCTGATTACGATTACTTGGTTGGTGAGTTGCTGTTTTGCTGCAGTGGGTTATACATGGTCTGTTTTATTCTTTTTAAGCTTATATGTTAGGTCATAATCATTGTTATTTTGCAGATGTTTTTGGGTTGATGACTGGCATATCTGCTGAGCGCGAGTATGTGAGGGATGGCAAGGTGACGAAGATGATCGTGTTTGAGTTAATTGATGATAGGTTAGTTCATTTGGTGTTTGTTTTTTAATTTTTATATGTTTAGATGTTGTTAGTAAAATATATGTGGTTATTGATGTTTGTTGTGTTGATTTGCACAGCGGTAAGTTTGAGTGTGCTTTGTTTGGTAGTTAGGTTGATTCTCTCCAAAAGATGATGGGAAAATCTGTGGAAGGTTTGCCGGTTGTTGTCATTCAGTTCGCCAAGATTAAGCTATTTAGAGGTTTGCTAATTTGTATATGGTTAAATTTATATCTTCTGTGTTCATGAAATGCAAAAGTATTGGTTTGATTGCATTTTTGATTTCATAAAAGGTGTCCATATAAAATGTGATGAATACCACAAGAATCTGGGTTAATCCTCCAATGGAAGAGGCTTTCAAGTTCAAGGAACAGCGAGTTGACTTTATACGTCGTACATAATTGTGATTGTTTACATTACCACTTTAGTATTTGATATGTTTCATTTGTTATTTAGTGTTGCAATCCATGGAGTTGAATCTTCTGCTCATATGCCTGTAATTGGTCCTCGAGTTCGGCCTTCATTTAGAGAGGATTTTTTGGAATTGAGTGAAGCAAAGACAAAATCTGAGCTGAATGCTTCAGAGGAAGATGATACTTTTGTTTTCTTTGCAGCTATTGAGGGTTTGGTTGAGGGGCAGGACTGGTGGTATTCTACATGTAGGTGTCACATGAGTGTTACCCCTGATTATGGAGCTTATTATTGCAAGGGATGTGTGAAGCATGTTTTCCACATGGTTCCTAGGTTATTACTGTTTCATCTATTTGTTTATTTTTATGTGTTTTAAACTTGGTGATTAATTTTTCGTATATGATTTCTTTTGCGTTGTAGGTTTAAGGTCAAGCTTAGTGTTACTGATGGATCAGGTGATGCAGTGTTTGTAGTGTTTGATGGTGATATGCAGCAGCTCCTTGGTGTTGCCTGCAGGGATTTGTTATCTGTAGCTAAGGTGTTTATGTGGAAAATATATTTTTATTTTGTTTGTGTTTTTTTTGTCATTTTTTCTTCTTTGGCAATAGTTTCTAGCTATTTTTGTACCAGGCTGAGAATGCAGGTTTTTATCCACCTGAGATGTCATTGCTCAAGGGTAACAAGGTGTTGTTTAAGGTTGAGAGATCTGGATCTGCCAGTGTGATGTATGATGGTTCGTTTAGGGTGAAGAGGGTTTGCCTCGACCCAACCATCTTTGCTGAATTTATGATAAAGAGTGAGGGTTCCTTGGCTAAAAAGGTATGCGTGGTAAAATTATTTATATGTTAATGTTACTGGAAAATATGCTACATTGTGTTGTTTTGGTTGATTTTAACCATAGGGATGTGCAGACTGTTTTGAGTTCTGGTGATGATGAGGACAATGAAGGTGGTGAGCACACCACTGTTAATGAAGAGACACAACAAGATGTTCTTGCAGAAGATTCTCTCATAGTAACTCATGTTCAAAGATCTAACCCAATGGAGTTTGAGGATACATCTGCTGTCGTTGAGGTTGATTTGAAATTGATATTTTTTTATGTACTCTCCCAATTGTTTTTTGGCATTTGATATGTATATTTTGGTTTGCACAACAATTATAGTATTTTTTCTTAGCGTGTCTATCTTGTGCAGAAGGCCATTGTGTCTAATGTTGCTTCTGATCCTATTGATTTGGGTGAGGATCTTGGATGCATTAATACTGAGAGCTTCCATGGTGTCGACGTTCCTCGCAAAAGGCGTCTGGTGAAGAGCATTAAGAGGAGGTTGGCTGAGGAATTTGAGTGTGCTGCAGAAGAAGGATGTTTGACTGTTACCCCTGCTTCAAAACGTGTTTCCAAGGAGTGAATGTGGGCAGGATGTTGTATTTTGGCTTTTGTTTGTTTGGTGTTAGTTTGAATAAGGAATTATCCATTGTTGGTTGTGTCCTTATTATGTATTTCCTGGCCATTGTTATTTTCAAATTGTGGTTGATGTTAAGTGTAATGTTGGGGTATGTTGAGTTATCTGATGTACTAACTCTCTATCCAAAATTATTTGTTGAATATATATGTTTTCCGTTGTTTGCAACTAGAGGATATCTTATAACTTTGATTTTATAGGCCAAGGTTCTTGGTTTCAGGTTGATTGCTTTCTTTACAGCAACTAAGCTTTTAGCGCTAGGACTACAATATTATTTAAAAAAATTGCAGTAGAATTGTGCACTTATTAGTGTCGTGCTTGGAGTCATTTGCTCGATCAATTAATTCTTCCAAACTTACTCAATTGTCAAGGTATCTCATGTTGAGGATGAATGAGAATGATATTTTTAAGCATTTTTATGGATACATTCTCTTTTTTGTTGGTCAGTGTAACTCTAATGTCAGGCTGATAATTATAAGGATCTTTCGAGAGAGTGAATTACATAATACTGGTTGGGATTAAAATAACTGCGATGTAATCTGCAATATCAGCTTAATGTTCTAAATTTATGTGTCTTTTATAGCATAAACCCAAAAAATAATTTGGTTTTTTGTGTGAAAGCTATTGCTCTTCCATTGGAAATATATGTGTTGTGTTAGTGTTTTGAAGTCGCTACATGGACCTGTCCATTTATGTTGATTGGCCCAGTAGGTAGATTTCTCTTGCCCGATCCAATCAATACTGGTCTTAGGTGAATTAGCTGACCCTATCCTTTATATCGTTTCATCCTTCATATCTCTTCGATTTTTGTTTTTTATTCTTCTCCTGAAATTTAATCGAGTGCTTTTCGTTCCAGATATTCAGCGATATATTCGAGCCAATTGTTTGGTTAGTAACAATCAATTTCACATCAACTCTTTTTGTCCCATGACCATGTCTGGGGAGAAATCGAGTTCCCCCTTTATGTCATTATGTTGTATTATTTGAACAGTTTTGTTTGGTTTGGTATTTTATGCCCTTAAATTTGATCATGCAGTCTGATTTTCTGTAATCAATTTATTTTTATAAGCAATAGCTGGTTTGGTTGTATCATTGGGTTATTTACCGTCCAGTTTTGGACCATGAGTGCAGTCCCTTATTTGTGCATGTTGTTGAAATTAACCATTCTTCCATGTTTGTTTTTGTTTTGTGATTCTATTTTCTATTCACTTTTTATAATGTGTATTGTCTAAATGAGGTTTTAAGTTATTTTGCAGGAATTTTTTTGTTCCCGTTTTTTTTAAGATGAGTCAAGCAGTTGTAGGGTATAAGTTGTGTAGTATTTGTTGTTGTTGCAGTGAAAGTCGTTGTACTTTTTTTAGGTAATGCGATGCCTATTGGGTCTATATTACTTTGCATTTTGGATATCAGTGGAGGGGGGTAAGAAATTTTGATTGTTTGGGGTTTAAATTGGTATACTCAACTGTAGTTTATGGATTTGTTTTATTATTTGTGTTGTAGGTAATGACAGGTGCGGGGAGCTTTGTGATAGGTACCTTGATAAGCTAATCCAATTATACATCATTTATGCTCCAATTATGAAGATATGGAAAATTTCATATGCATGAGTGTAATATCTTTAGTGTAATGCAAGGATTGCCAACATAATGTTGGTTTACCTTTCTTGGTTTATTAATCTTTGTGGTGCTTCTCAACATTTTTTTTGATCTTTTCCATTCATTTGTGCAAGTTGGGTTTTTGATCTTTGTGGTGTTTTTGTTGTCTGCTTGGATAATACAATGAATTAGTTTTGGATTTTGGTATTGTAAACAGTTGTTGTTTTTTGTTTTTTTTACATATCTTTGCCTTTTGATTTTGTTGTTGTTTGTGTTTTTGTATTGTACTCCTTTTGTTGTATGTTTGGCATTCATCCACTAAGTTGTATGTAATTTGATGTCAGCAATTTGCCCCTTGCTGACAGGTTTTTCTTTTTTGTGTTTTGAAGATTCAACTTAGCAGACAATTACCCTAAAACATGTATGTTTCTGTTGTCTAATGTCTTGGCCATGTGTTGGTGTAGTTAAGAGCAAAATAATATTAATTGTGGTTATTTTATTGATAAATTACTGTATCTCTCCTAAGGTGAGAATTTTTGAATTGTGGGTTTTCCCTCTTCACTTGCCATATATCTATATTTATATGTTGGTAGGTTAATGCCTTTCTTTTTCACCTCTCCACTCCTTTCTCATGGCTAACTTTTCTGATTTTGTTGGGGACAAAAGGGTGACATGTTTTTCTGAGTTTTTCTCTTCACATGAGGAGGGAATTATTATTGTGATTGCTTGCTATCTGGGTGTGGAGGAAGGAGTTGATATGTGGTTCCCCGAAGACCCCGTGGGGTTTGATCCAAGGTATTGATGCTTACTTCATTATTTGCTATTCTATGATGTGTGATCTAGGCCATCCTTATTGGCCAATCATTTTAATTGTGTGGAATCTGAATATTTACTTCAGGTTTAGGCTTAAGGTCAATGTGGGTACTCTTGACAGCGAGACAAAGTTTCTTCTCTGCGACGATGTTGTTAGGGTCATTGCACGTGATACTTGCAAGACATTGATGTCTCTGGTAGTGAAATTTAATATAAAATGTCCTTATATTAATTAGTCATTGGATCAATGGTGTGGTGTTCCACCTTTTTCTTTTGTTCATTTTGTAATGTTGATGTGTAGTGTGAAGGTTCAAGTCTATATCCCATTGAGCTTGATGATTTTTTTGGTTATCCATTGCTTTTCAAAGTTAACAAGAATTTGAAAGTCCATGATCCTTCAGTTATGGAGTATGAAGTCCTTGGGGTTTTCTCCGATGATTCATTGCTTGAGATGTTTTTGGATCCTAATCACTTTGCATATGGTTCATTGGTGCGTAATGGGCTTTGTTGTTGTCTATTGCAGGAAATTGTTATTGAATGTGAACTCTGGATGTTAATGTTTTTGTGGATAAACTGCTTTTGTTTTATGGAGCTGATGCTGTTAACTTTGTTTTCGGCAATTTGGAAGTGCACAATGTTGATGAAATCCTTGATGTCTCAGAGGATGTTGATCGCGGAAAAATTATTGAATCCACTGTGGTCGAGTCTGCTGTGGCCAGTGCGGAGATTCATGGTGTTAAGAAAAGGTTGTTGGATTCTGGGAAAGAGTTGCAATGCCATGTGCAAGATTCAGTTGTGGGCAAGGTGGATAGTCAAAGGGTCAAGAGAAAGTTAAATGAAATATTTGGTGAGGCTGATGAGGTTGATCTTGCTCTTCCTGTTAAGACTGGAATAGTTGATCTGGATCCATGAATTGGAGGTTGGTTTGGCTGCAGGTGTTGTATTTCATTCCGGTGTGAACTCGGTTGTAGGATGAATAATTATTTTCCTCCCAATTTGTTGTATGTTGTATCCCTTCATGTGTCGTTGTCTTTATTATTAAGGTGCATATCGCATCTCTATGTTACTGTAATTTGGTTGTATTTAATGTCCCTTGTGCCTTTGATAGCCTATCAAGGGATTGTGGTATAGGAATTGTGGTTTTTAGGGTATTGATCAATTGTGTGTAACGCTAAGTTGCTTATATATTTATATGAATGGGGGTTTGAATTAACATATCCATTTCTACATGCATTTGATGTTATGATTTGGTATAATCAACGTGTTTGCTTTGCTTTGTAGTATATAGACATCTAACTTTAGGAATCTGCTGGACCGTTTGGTTATGCTTTATATGAGTTAATGTTGACTGTTGTTGTTGTATGGTAAAGGCTAAATTATGGATTTAAGGTTGAATTGGGTAGTGACGAATATTATATCAGTGCACGTTTGTAGACCAAGGTTGGTTTTTATGTTTTTACTTTAGTGGGTAGTTATTCTTAGACTATTTATTAATTGGTGAGACATATATTCTGGTATCTTACCCAAAAGTATATTATTTCATCCAAACTAAATTGGTAATGTTTGTACAAAACCCATAGAAATAAATTATATCATGTACTGGACAAGATATTTTGGGATGATCGTCAAGTTGTGTTGTTTATTGATAACTCCTGGAGATTTTTATAACATATTTGGTGGTATTGGGTGGTATGTTACTATAATTTTTCTTTCCAATTATGGTGTGACATATCATTGTGGAATTGTTCATTGACTAATATGGAAAGGTTTCTTGATGGAGTGACTCATGTGTGTATAGCAGGGCATGGTGGTTTGCATATTTTCTCACATAAAGTCACTATGTGCATCAGCATCCTTTTTTTGCGATTCTCCTACCCCACCTTTTCCTCTTGGAGCATTGACTACCACTTTCTTATTTTTATTTTTGTGTAGCAGTGTTGAAGACTTATATGTTGTTATTTTTCATTTTTTTTTCATATGGCTGCAACGTCTCATGGTGCAACTTGATTGACTACTACTTTTTAAATATTTCCTATGTAGTAACTTCTTATTAAATTCTAGAGAAATACTAAGTTGCATGGTGACAACTTTAAAGAAAATAATTTAGTCATATGTCTCAGTAACATTTTATTCATAAACCTTATAAATCATGTGGATGTCAAGCAATATTTGCTTGAGCTTCTCTCTGGATTTTTTTGAGGGAAATTGAAAACACTTGACCTTCTCTCTAGATAAATGATTTTGTTGTGGTGTGACATTTTTCTTAAGCATTTTTAGGAACCGATAATATTGACGGAAATTTTTGACAGGGACTAAAAACGTTGTTGAAATTTTTTTATAGGGACTAAAATGCTGATGAAAAAATTTTATGTGGACAAAAAAGTGTGATTTTATTTTGTAAAGACTAAAAACAAAATTCTGAATATGTATAGGAATAATTTACTTATTTTAATCAAATATAACACATGTCATTCTTTCTACCTCTTTCTTTTTATCTCATCATTTTCACAATAGTCATATTTGAAAGATCTTATTTTGAAAAGATATGTAATTTTTATGGTGTACGGTGTCAAATAGTCAGTAAGTAAGTTAGTGGGTCTTAAAATCTTTGGTTTGATTCTTTGTGTGATGATTTCGTGGAAAATGCTAATTTTTTTGAATTAAACTACATATAATTTATTTGGTTAATCTCTACGTTGATGAGACAATAAATTTCTATTTTGTTAGTTGCATTGTTCAAAATTATTTTGTGGTTTTTATACCTACCAATATACATGCAAATTTTTGTTGGGGTGATCATTTAGACTAAGACAACTAAGTGACCAATCGTTTATGTCATGGGGGAGGTTATAGACTAACCCAAGTAGTATATTACTTGATTGGGTTTTATTGATAAATTTGTTTGTATCTTCTTTTTTCTAATAGTGGTGTGACAATTCATTTTATGCTAGCTTTTTTACATCATTTTGTATACTGGCTCATCATTATTTTTATTTTCCTCACAAGTTACATGAGATTTTATATTAAGTTGGATTTTTGCTCAATCCAAATCAAATGTCACGTGACTTGGTGGGTTTTCATCTTCTTAAACAGTAATGTTCAGAACAAACGGACGTCTGTGATTTTATATATTTATTAGTTGTGTGGTGTTGTTTCAATTTGGATTTACACTTTTATAAATTTGAGGTCCATGTGTTATTTCAACTGTATAGTTCTACTCTCTTAAGCTTTACACATGACCCTTCTTGCACTGTCCCTCATTTCTTTAAATACTAGATAACTCCTTCCTTTACAATCTACTTAGAAGTTAGTGTTCATTATGTATCTTAGAGTCAGAGTGAGGGGGTACTATAACTCCTTTGTCGTTGCTTAGGCCTCCCAGCACTTGATGGACTATTAAGGTAAGGGTTTCAAGGCTTTGGAATAACGAGAGTGTTATCATACATGGGAAACTTATCTCAACTGAGATGATTTTGGTTTATCAGGATGTAAGTGTTCGATCTTTTCCTTCATTCCCTTACTATTATGAAGCTTTGTTTATGTGTTTTTTTTTGTATCTTAGGTTGTTATTTGTTTTCAGATCCATGTGTTTTACAAAGGTTTTGAAATTTTTTGCATGGTTTGCAGGGTGGTAGGATCCACGCCACTGCTCCACCCCCGAGTTGTAGACCGGTTTAGGAATTTGATCAACGACGGTCAAGTCTATGTTATTTCCTTTTTTAATGTGTATCGTAATACTGGGTTGTGCTTGCATACTACACATGACTACATGATATCTTTCATTCCAACCTCTGAAGTTCATTTGGATGATAGCTATATGATCAATCGATTTGGTGTGTCACTCTCTTCCTCAAAGGAGATCAAGGAGCGTGTATTTGGGAATCGTCATTTAGTTGGTGAGGTCACTTGATGTTTATTTTCAAAACTCTTTGTTTGGTTTGTGGCCATGAGTGTGTTAAAGTTTTTTTCTTTTTGATTTTTGTAGATGTCATGGGTCTATTGACTGGCTTATACTATGACTATGTTGTTGATTCATATGACAACATGTCCACGGTGTTTAGGCTTGAGCTTACTGATGATAGGTGAACTTCATTTACTTAAAATATTTTTTGGTCATCAGCTTTGCACTTGATGAGTTATTTGCGTTTTGTATTTTTTTTAACATGTAGGGGAAAGGTTGAATGTGCATTGAGTGGAAGTTACGTTGCTATCTTCAAGAATATGTTGAGGCGATGCATAGATGTTTTGCCAATAGTTGTGATCTAGTTTGTTGTGTCTGGCAGGGATGGAGGTGTGTGTAGAGTTTGGTTGAGGTTTATTTCCTTTTTTTTTTGGAGATTTTCATTGGTTGAGATGTGTTTTGGTGATTGTGTAATTTGTTTAGGAGTTGTGTTGGTAAAATCTGTTGAAAAGGTCACAAGGTTGTCGTTCAATCCTGCCATTTCTGAGGCTCTTCTTTTCAGAAATAGGTTGGTTCTTAGATTATGTTTTTGCTGGAAATGGTAATTTATTGTTTTGCTGACATGTATCGTTGGCACGTTCTGATTTGTGATCTTTTGTTTCATTTATCTTGGCAGGTTTGTGATGTCTACGAAAAGAATCCGAGTTGGTTATGTACCCATTCATATCCTGTCATTGCTCCACATGATTCTGAGTTTAATAATTTTGTTCCCAGAAAATCTGTTTATGAATTGGTTCATACCGTTGAGGATGGGTTGTTTGTTGTTTTAGCTAGGATTGTTAGTTGCTTTCAGGTTGAGAAGATATGGTATCCTTTGTGTGGGTGTGAATCAGTGATGACTGAGAAGAATGGTTTGTTTGTCTGTGGAAAATGTAACCTATCTACTTTCAATGCGTCTATCAAGTAAGGATTTTCATATCAGCTATGTGTTTTTATGAGCTTTGTTAATATATTTTTGTAAGAGGGGTGAATTTCTGTGTATACCTGCAGGTTGAGGATTGTTGTTGAAGATGGTAATGCCACTGTTAGATTTCAGTGTTTTGATCAGTTGCTTTATGGCCTTTCCATTGTGAATTTCAATAGATTGGTGTGTATTTTTTTATATTTATTGGGTTATGGTGCTATCGTCTAAATAATTTTTTAATGTATTCATGATTTTTCCATGTGCTCGTGTTGTGTAGGGTTTAAGGTATGTACTAAGCGAGGAAGGTTTTAATGAATTGAAGGAGAAAAATTTTCTTTTCATTGTGAAGAAGACACCTCCTATGGAAAGGCTGTCCGGGGAAAAATTTGAGGTGGTACGCCTTACCAATGATCTGGAGATAATCAAAAATTACCATGACATTGGGAACAACTATACTCCAATTAGGGTAAGCCTCTTGGTGCTTGGTTCTGGACATTTCTATTGTTTTTTCATTTTGTCATAGGCAGCCTATTATTCTTGAAAAAAACGAAAAAGAAGAGAGGCAACATATTCTGTTGGGGATTTTACCGTGCTTGCTGCAGTCACACCAATGTTCATGTGTTGTTTATGTAGTTTGTTGGTTCCTTATTTTATGTTGCATGTGGTATATAGATGGCATAGTTGGTTGATTTTGTTCCATTTTTATAGCCAGGTTATTATTCTCATCTGTGGGTTATGGAATTTTAATTGCTTCTAAAAACATGTGGACTATCATGGATGATTTCATTTGGTTTTTAAACAAAACCGTTTGTTAGTTCTTAACGTCCTTTGCATATTTTTCATTTGGTTTTTACACTATCTGGAACACACCGCCAATGTACTCCAAATTTTTTTATGAATTCCATTTTTCAGTGTGTGTTCAGGCCCCCTTTTGCTGAAGTTCCACCCTCCGACGCTGATGGGCGACCTGTCTCGACTGCTTTATCTCTCGCTGGCAACTTGAATTCGGATGAAGCGTCCACTTTCTATGCATATGTGTCTGGTGTTCCCAGTTCTCCAGAAGAGCCTGTGGATTTGGGTGATGTTGTTTTGTCTCTTGGAGTTGGGAGTTTTCCTCAATAGTTGTGTTCCAATGCCAATTAGTATATTTGGCTCATGTGTCGTTTGTCATTTTATTGTTATATGTACTCCCGTGTTGATGTATTTTTGTTGAATGTGGTTTGTAATATTAACGACTATGTATATTAGTGTGTGGTGTGTTTTATTTAAAGAAGGCGTCTATGTTGCCATGGGTTGTTAGATCATGCGTGTAAGCTTCAATGGTGTGGTGTTATTCTTGGTGTTTTGTATCCATATGAATGAAGTAATTTGATAAGTTTCTATTTTTTATGTATCTCTTTAATGTTTTTTTACTTCTCACCCATAAAATTTGCAGCCCCTACTATCATTTCTTAGAGTCATGATCAGAAGGAGGAAAGACATTGTATATGTTATAGTTTCAAGATTATTCTTTGTGTCTATTGAAACAAAATTTCTAAATTTATTTTATTGCCATGAGTTTCCAAGTTTCAAAAAACTCTGGGTTTAAATCGTTGCACTAATTCTGACTTGATGGTTGATTAATCTCTTTGTTAATGAAACTTATAATCAACACCGATGGTGACATGTTTTAATAAAAAAATACTTATGTTGATGCAACTCAGCCTTTGGGAACACCATTTTCTACGACATTAAAAATGTTCTGGGAATTTTTTTTTTTAGAATTACTAATTTATTGTATTGGCCTTTTAAAGAATATCTCTATAGGTACATATGTTTCTTTATTTATTTGATGATTTACTCTTGCATCTTATTTCAATACAGAATGTGATATATGTACCCCACATTGCAATCGGTTAAGAAGGTTGCTAATGGAAGATTTGACACACTTTATATAATTCCAACCTGCACCTTAATAAGTTCATATTCAAAGTATTGTTCCATTGTCATTGTTACATGGACTTTATATTGTTTAGGTTAAATGATTGTTTAACTTCAGCCTTACCAATCGATTTTGTCAATGATCTAAGTGAAGAATGTTGTGTGATCATCCATTAGTGTACATGTTCTTTAGAATTCCACAGTTTAAACGTTTGATCTTTCACTCAAGTTAGAATTAGTAGAGGTATTTTGTAGTGTGTAATTTCTCCTTGGAGAGGAAGAGTAGTTTTGTGGTTTGACAGGTGATTAACAAGGTTTGTGTAATCGGTTTTTTAAAATTTTTGCGCATATGTTGGTATTCAATAACATGTGTGGTTGTGGGAAGGTTCAATCGTAGTTAGATGAGACCATTGTGTGTTTGACTTTGGCAAGTGGGTCTTTTTTGTGTGTTGTTTTGGGTTTATTAGGTCTCATGTTTGTGCAGATGGCAGCTTATGTTCCCCTCTTTTTGAAATTTTTCGCACTTGCCACATGGTGAATTTTTCTTAATTTTTCTTATGTCAATTTGAGACATTCCATTATGACTATATCTTCTTATTCATTGTATACCTTAACTATCTAGAAACATTTTGGCAGGTATTTTATTTAACTTATATGGAACACTTGCATGTAATGCCAAAGAAGTACTTGGCTATCTTTGTCTTGAGAACATGATATCTAGGAGAGGTGGTTTTTTTTTTAAGTGCTGTTGACTAATTCAACTCTCCAATGTAAATGTGACACGTGTAAAGGTATTGTGATTCATTTCATGGGGTTTTTAAGCGCCATTTTTTGTTCAAGTTTCTTCATTCGTCTTATGTTTGTGCATTGCAAGTGGAGCTGCTCTGTTTCTAAACATTAAAGCAAACACTTCCATTGTTTTTTTTTATAGATAACAATGATTTAGCCCATAGGGCTGCTGTTTTTGCTCAAAGACGAATGGAGAGGAGAGAAAAGCTAAATATGAGGAGACAAAGGCTAGCCCTTGGGGTTTGTTTGCAAGGAGTTGGTCCCAGATGTGAGTTGTGATCCACCCTTAATCATCTATTAGTGTAAATTACTCTGTTGATATGATGTTGATTATTTTAATGACTTTGTTTTTATGTTGATAAAGTAAACCAGCATGGTGGCCAAAATCCAGTTCTTGTAGGTTTTAATCTTCAGTTTCTTCCATGCTCGGTTGCAGGTAAGTACCGATTTAAAGTCATTGTCTACCTTTGTTATGTTGGTGTTATCATAGAGATTTTAATTGAGGTATTGTTTTAGTTTGAGTGGATAGGGAAGATCATCTGCACAGAATTGCCCTGTTTGCACAGAGGCGATTAGAGAGGAGAGAAAAGCTCAAAGCAAGTAGGCAAAGATTATCACTAGGGGGTTCTATTTACAGAGTTAGGCGTGGATGTGAGTTTCCCTCCAACTTTGGTTTTATATCAGTTTTTTTTTTATAATGTTACTTTTGTAATCTTTATGTGTTTTTTATTTGTCCTTGAAGTGATTCAAGTTGGTGGCCGAAATCGAGTTTGTTTGGTCTCTAATCCTCCCTTAGTTCAAAGTTCAGTTGCAGGTAAGTCTTGAATGACACTGTTATGTGGAGATTTATTTTGATGAATAAAGAATGACATTGTTTTATTAATTTGTTCCTTAGGCACTTCGATGGTTCCCCCTTTGAATCCCAATCATGAACCTCCTTTGTTGCATGTTGCTAATGAGAATGATGCTGCTTTGGAGCATTTGTGGCGGAGGAGTGAAGAACAGGGTAATTAACCACGATGTTTATTGTTAAATTTTTGTATTGTGTTACAAGCTTCGTACATTACTTTTCTTTTTGGAGTATCTTGATATTGGTGAAATGAGTACAATCTGCCAGAAATGCGGTGCTATGGTTTAGTATGGTGAAAGGACCGACAAGCATTACGCTGCAATGTTGCCCAAGGTTTCGTTATGTTGTCTGAAGGGGAAAATTCAGTTGCCTTATATGTTGGAGCCTCCACCTTTGATTAGAAATTTGTTTCTTTGTTTGGATGCACACTGTCATCGCGATTTTCGGGTGTCAAATCATTAATCGGATTTGAACCTTTCGATCATTGATGTCTCTATTTTTTTTGGGGAAGGTAAAATTGAGAAAACCTTAGAAATCCT